>ERZ778018.1038-NODE-1038-length-28349-cov-10.417403_pt1 | contig 28349 bp, 26 predicted proteins | sample MGYA00375748_ERZ778018 | MGnify/ENA primary metagenome ERZ778018 (study PRJEB29350, sample SAMN05509839) | bioreactor metagenome | biome: bioreactor; material: wastewater | place: South Africa: University of Cape Town | collected 2014-04-22 ... | reverse complement strand
CGTCGTGACGACTTCTGAAAAAGTGTCGGGTCGTCAGCCCGCCGGGAGAGGGGACGGATGATTCAAACCCGGGCGCGTCTCCCAAATTCCACGCGAGCGCTCACCGCGCGTCCTCGGGGATCGTCCAGGCCGACTTGAGCCGATACACGGTCAGCGACCGCAGCACGACGTCGCCGCTTAAGGCGGTGAGCTTCAGGTCGTCGTCGCCGGGCAGGAAGCAGGCGGAGGTCGACGCCTCGCCGTCGTTGGCGAACGCCTCGATGGACGTTCGATCGATCAGGACCTCCACCGACTTGAGCGCCCCCTGGACCGGCTGGGGCGATGATTTGCAGGCGATCGCGGCGTGGGAGAGGACCAGCGGGACGCCCCGGATCTTGAAGGCGAGCGTCGCTCCCTCGGGGACGTCGACCTCCATCTTGACGTGGAACAGGTCGCCCGACCGACTCGCGAAGAACGACTCGCCCGCCTTCAGCGTCCGGGCGGGGAAGACCTGTTCGGAGTCGTGCAGCGAGGCGATCTCGCGGACGGGGACGCGGAACAGGCGGGGGCCGGCGGGGGTGTTCCGCAGAGTCAATTCGCGAGGGAACGTCACCTGCTGATTGAACGGCATGTCTGGATATGAGCCGTGAATCATCCAGGCGACCTGGATCCGACGGCCGTCGCCGGTCTCGACGTTGTTGAAGGTCTGGGTGGCGTAGAAGTCGGGGCCGCCGTCGGACGGGAGCCGCTCCGTAAGACCCTCGAACCTCTTGCCGTCGAACCGGCCCAGCGAGTACTTGCCGTCGCCCTGGACCACCACCCAGCGCGTGTCGTCGGGGTCGCCGTCGATCGGCAACTCGAAAACGTCGGGGCATTCGTAGCTGTCGGGGATCGAGCTATGCTCGTCGCGCCAGTCCATGAGGTTTTCCGACGTGAAGACGTGATAGGCCCTCTCGCCGTACATGAGCATCACCCATCGGTCGGTGGGCTGGTGGCGGAAGACCTTGGGGTCGCGCTCGGGTCGGACGAGGACGGGGTTCCGCGGCCCAAGCTTCCAGGAACGGCCGCGGTCGAGGCTGTAGGTCAAGTAGTGGTTCTTGTTGTCCCACCGGGTCCAGAACGCGACCATCGCCGGGTTCTCGGGGTCGGGCGAAAGTCCCGACGTGTTCCCATGGTCGATCACGCAACTCCCCGACTGCGTTCCGGTCCCCGGCTTCTCCTCCCAGAAGGCGGGCTCCAGCTCGGTCCAGTGGACCAGGTCGCGGCTTACGGCGTGCAGCCAGCATTTCGCCCAGCGCTGGGCGAAGAGGTGGTATTCGCCCTCGTGATACACCAGCCCGTTAAGGTCGTTGATCCAGCCCTCCTCCCGTCTCTGGGGATTGAGCCGGTCGACGGTCCACTGCCGCGCGGTGAAGTGGAACCGGGGGCGGTGGGTCTCGCGGTAAAGCGGCTGAGTGACGACCGGAAGGCGCTCCGGCGCGTCGGTCTGGACGACGTGGTCGACGTTGACGTGCCCCCACTCTCCGGACGCGCGGTCGACGATCCGGACCATCGCCGTCCGGCCGCGGAAGCGGCCGACGTCCCACGAACAGGGCATCATGTCGTCACTATTCTCTCCGGTGGCGCTTTTGACGACCTTGTCGTCGACGATCAGGTCGATGCAAGTATCGCGCTCGAACCGGCCGCCGCCGATGACGAACGCGAGGTAGCGGCGTTGGATCGTGAACGGGGGCGACGTGAGCGCGCCCGTGGGCCCGTCGCCGTCCTGCTCGCTGCTGGCGACGCCGTCGCCGCGACCGCCGCGGATCTCCAGTTCCGCCGCCTTCGCCCCTCGCGCCGGCCCCCTGGCGAAGGCGTCCCCCTCGGCCGTCCAGGGGGCGAAGCCGGCCCCCTCGAACTCGCCAATCACCAGATCGGGCGCGATGGCCGGCTCGTCGTTCGCGGCGACGATCGCCAGACCGAGAAGGATGCACCACATGGGAACGACTCCGGAATGCTCGTCGCGGCGCGCGACGGCCGCCCCGCCGCGCTCCCCGAGGATGCGGCCCGGCGACGCTCCCCGCAAGAGGGCGGCGACGGATCGAAGCCGCGACCGCATGCCGACCAAGATGGCGGGCGACGCGCCCCTTCAGATCCGATCCGACTTCAGGTTGTTGCAGCGACGACAGAGGAGCTGGACGTTACCGACCGTATTCGCCCCGCCGCGAGAGTGTGGGATGACATGGTCGAATTCGAGATAGTCGCTCGCGCCGCAGCGAGCGCAACGACCGCCGTCACGATCCCAGACCTCGCGCTTGACGTCGTCGGGGATGTGCCGCGTCCGTGTCGTGGAATAACTCTCGGAAAGCAGGAACTTGTGCTTACGAACCACCCCCGTGAGGATTGCCTCAAGCGTGCGTGGATCATCGACGATGTAATGCCCCGTCCCCTGCCGCGAACTGCATTTCACCTCTAGGCAGCCCGAGTAGAGGGCCAAATCCAATATCTTCGACGGCTGAAACGTGATGGACTTGGAAGGCGACAGGAACGCGATCTTCTTGCTAGTGACGAGCAATTCGCCATGCGCCATGTAGGACTTCTTGGTTGTTTGATATTCGTATCTACAACTTTGATCCAAATGGCAGGTCTCGCCCCCTTCGAGGAGCTTTGAGGTGTGGACGGTAGGAAGTTTGCCTTCACGATAGGCGTTCCGTCTCTCCGCGTCCCGGATCTCGCGTCGGAATGGAGCGACCTGGGCGTCGGATAGACCCGCTTCTTCCTGAAGCCAGTCGATCATCCGGAGTTCTTCGGCGGTAACGACGCCGTCCTGGAGAGCCATGGTGACGCACTCACGGAAGAGCCCCTCGGCATGGCTCTTCAGAAACCTCGCCGCGTCGCCGTTCGTGACCGCGAGGCCGCGTTTGAGACGGTTGAGATCGGCCTGGACGTCCGTCGAGAACTGCCCGGCATGCACGATCCGTCGCATCTCCTCGACGTAAACGGCCCGGGCGTCGGATTCCGCCAGCGCGAGCCCCTCGCTGCGGCTGACTCCCAACGATTGCCTGAGCCTCTCCAGATCATCAAGTTCACCATATGTGAGCACCCCATCGGCCATGGCGTCGGCGACCGCTCGTTGATATCGTTCCCCCTTAGCCTTCGCCTCGATCGAGGCGGCCACGTCGTTGGAAATCTCAAGAGCGACGGCTAGGCGATCGAGTGTTCGGCGTTCGTCGGTCGAGACGACGCCGTCGCTGAAGGCCTCCCGGACATGAGCCGCGTAGACGACCGTCGCATGCTTTGCCGCCGGCGCGATCCTTTCTTCACGACCGATCCCCAGGGATCGTCGAAGTCTTTCAAGTTCCTCGAGTTCTTCGGGCGTGACGACTCCATCGGCCACCGCGTCGGAAGCCGCCTTTCGATAGCGCTCCTCCTTCGCCTTCGCCTCGATCGAGGCGGCCATGTCGGCTGAGATTTGAAGAGCGGCGGCCAGACGGCCGAGCGTCCGGCGTTCATCGTCGGTGACGACGCCGTCGCTGAAGACCTTCTGGGTGTACCTACCGAACAATTCCCGCGCAACCTCGTCGGCATCGCCACGATCGATCTCCGCGCGGGCGACCAATTCCGCGAAGTCGAAACCGGACGCCTTCGTGCGCCTTAGCTCGCGCGTCAGAACCTCGCGGAAACCAGCCATGGCGAGGCGTCGTTCCTCCTCCCGCGCCTTGGCCACCTCGTGCGAATGGATAATGAGATAACCGCCGCCGCTCATTGCGGCGGCGATCGCGATCGTGATAAAGAGGAACCCCATCGTCCGCGCCTCGTTGGCATGCGACCGGTCAACGTAGTCAAGCATCCACGATTCGGCGATCATACGACGGCCCCGGCCCGCAATCAAGCTGGTGCCATTCGCGGCACTCGCGCCCTCTGCGGGATACTGGCGGAGGTCGCCATTCGTCCTCACGCAATCACCGTCGGGGTGCCCAGATGACACAGGCGTTGGAGAATGTAATCGCCATGATTCGCCGGCAGCCGGAAGCCGACCGGGAGGCCCTCGCCGCGCTCATGCTCCAGGAGATGGAATCCGATCGCCGCTGGGACGAGCTTTTCGCGCGGCCGGAGTCCCAGACGCTCCTGGAACGCATGGCGGACCAGGCGATCGCCGAGATCAAGGCCGGGCGGTCCCGAAGGCTCGGGCGCGGCAAGGGCTGAAGACGGCGGCTCGTTCAGGCGCGTTCGTCCTTCAAGGTGTTGCAGCGGCGGCAGAGGAGCTGGACGTTGCCGACGGCGTTGGTGCCGCCTCGGGCGTAGGGGACGATGTGGCCGAATTCGAGCAGGTCGTGTCCGCCGCAGCGGACGCAGCGGCCGCCGTCGCGGTCCCAAACCTCGCGCTTCACGTCGTCGGGGATGTGGCGGGAGCGCGAGGAGGAGTAGTCCTTGGACTGCTGGAAACGCTGGTCGCGCACCAGGCCGGTGAGGATCGACTCCAACTCGTAGGGGTCGGCGACGAAGTAGTCGCCCGAGCCTTGCCGCGCGTCGCACTTGACGCTCAGGCAGTTGGAGTAGAGGACCATGTCGACGATCTTCGACGGCTGGAACTGGATCGTCCTGGACGGGGAGACGAACATGACCCGCTTGTCGGTCACCAGGAGGTCGCCGGCGACCTGGGCGGAGTCGGCGGCGGTGTCGAAGCGATATTTGCAGGGGGCGTCCCAGTGGCAGATCTCGCCCCCCTCCAGGTGCTTCGACGTCTGGGCCTCGGGAAGTTCGCCGCGGCGGTAGGCGTTGCGCCTCGCGACCGCCAGGATCTCCTCCCGGAACGAGGCGAGCTTGGCTTCGGGAAGGGCCGCCTCCTCCTGGATCCAGGTCATCATCAGGCGGTCCTCCGGGGTGATGACGCCGTCCTGGGCGGCCATGGTCACGCACTCGCGGAACAGGTCGACGGCGTGGTTCGCCAGGAACCGCGCGGCGTCGGCGTCGGAAACGGCCAGACCGCGCTTCAAGCGGTCGAAATCCAGGAGGTCCTCTTCCGAAAACCGCCGTTTCCGCACGAGTCGCCGAACCTCGGCGACGTAGACGGCCCGCGCGTCGTCCTCCGTCAGCGTCAGCCCCTCGCGAGGGCTGATGCCCAGCGAGTCGCGCATCCCCTCCAGCGCGTCGAGTTCCTCGACGGTGATGGATCCGGCGGCCATGGCGTCGGAGACCGCCTTCTGATAGCGCTCGCCCTTCGCCTTGGCCTCGATCGCGGCGACGGCCCTGGCGGGGATCGCGAAGGAGGAGGCCAGGCGGTCGAGGGTTTGGCGCTCCTCGTCGGTGACGACGCCGTCGCCGAAGACCTTGCGAGCGTAGCGACCGTAGAACTCCCGGGCGACCTCGTCGGCGTCGCCGCGGTCGATCCCGGCTCGGGCGACCAAGCCGGCGAAGTCGAACTCCCCTCCCTCGTCCCTGGAGCGCCGCAGCTCGCGAGTCAGGACCTCGCGGAAGGCGACCTTGGCCTGGCGGCGCTCCTCGTCCTCGACCTCCTCGCGCGACTGGAGGATGAGGTAGGCGCCGCCGCTGGCGGCGACGACGCACGCGATCAAGATGAACAGGTAAGCCATCGTCCGCGCCTCGGCCGGGGGGGAACGATCCACGTCGGCGGGCATCCACCGCGTTTGAAGCGTATATCGAAGACGGCCCGCGTGCAAGTCGGCGGCGGCGGCGACCGTCGCCGTTGATTTCGACTCGTCGGCCCCTCACAATAGCCTACCGTCGCGGGGCTCGCCCGCTTCGAGAGTCCTTCAGGCGGGGGCGCGCAAGCCATGGCGTCGGACGATCGGCCGGATGACGAGTTTGGATACGACGCTCCCCCGCCAAGGCCGACCACGCCTCCGCTTCGCCGCGGGTTCGCCGTGATCCTGGCGCTTTTGAGCGTGGCGGTGCTGGCGGTCTACGGCGCGCCGTTCGTCGCGGAGCGCTCCGGAAGGGCGTGGGAGGCCGGCCGCGCCCAGGCGGCGACCGAAGCGCTCGGCAAGCTGGACGAGCGCGGGGCCGTCAGTCAGGCGTCGCGGCTGTTCCGGCTGGCGACGACGGCCGTCTCGCCGGCGGTGGTCAACGTCCGTTCGTATCGCGGCGGCGGCGGCGTCGGCCGTCACGGCCTCCCCCTGGGCGCGCCTTCCCAGCACGAGGGGCTTCGCAGCGAGCTGGGCTCGGGCGTGGTGATCGACGCCGACGAAGGCTACATCGTCACCAACAACCACGTCATCCAGGACGCCGAGCAGATCATCGTCCGGCTGGGCCCTCGCGACGACGTCCCCGCGCGGCTGGTCGGCGCCGACCCCAAGACCGACCTGGCGGTCCTTCAGGTCAAGGCCGAATTGAAGACCGCCGCCCGATGGGGGGACTCGGACAAGCTGGACATCGGCGACTGGGTGCTGGCGATCGGCAGCCCGTTGGGGTTCGACCACTCGGTGACCGCCGGGATCGTCTCGGCGACCGAGCGCAACGACCTGCGGATCGCCGAGTACGAGTCGTTCATCCAGACCGACGCCGCCATCAACCCCGGCAACTCCGGCGGGCCCTTGATCGACCTGTCGGGCAAGATCGTCGGCATCAACACGGCGATCATCACCCAGTCGGGCGGCTACGAGGGAATCGGCCTGGCGATCCCGACGTCGCTGGCGCGCCGGATCGTCGAGGCGCTCATCAAGGACGGCAAGGTGACGCGGGGCTTTTTGGGCGTCGCCCTGCGGCCCCTGGACGACGAGACCGCGAAGGCGCTGAAGCTGCCGCCCCACGCCGACGGAGTGGTGGTCGGCGGGCTGATCCCCGACGGCCCGGCCGCCCGCGCCGACCTTCGCCCCGGCGACGTCATCACCGCGATGGACGGCCGCAAGGTCCACGACCCGACCGGCCTGCGCTACGTCACCGCCGACCTGGGGGCGGGCGTCGACGTCCCCGTCGCCTTCTTCCGCGACGGCGTCGAGCAGACGGCGCGGGTGACCTTGGCGGAGAGCCCGACCAACCCCGAGATCGCGCCTTTGGGTTTTCGAGTGAAGGAGGCGGACGCCCCCGGCCCCGACGGCAAGTCGCGGCCGATCGTGGAGGTCGACCGCGTCGTCGCCGCCGGCCCGGCGTTCAACGCGGGTCTGCGCCCCGGCATGTGGATCGTCGCCGTCGGCGACGTCCGCGTCGAGAACGTCCTTCAGTTCCTCGCCGCGATCCGCGATCACGACCTGGACCGCGGGCTCCCCCTGTTCGTCATCACCCCCGACGGCCGCGGCGTCGCCCTGAACGTCACCGGCCCCAAGGCGTTCCGCGAGCAACAAGGCCAGGCTCCCGACGACGCGCCGATGGCCCCCTGAGCCGGCGGGGAGGCGACGCCAATCACGCGGCCTACTTCGCCTCCAGCGACCGCGCGAGGATAGTGGCCGCTCGACCTCCGGCGTCCACCGACCGCCGAACTTTTCCAACCGCCACGGCCTCGGGGAAGCGTCAACGGCCTCCCTCGCGGGAGAAGACGGATCGCGAAATGGGCCGGATCACCAGAGGCGGGCGACCGGATACGGGTCGAACTTTGAGTCCACGCTGACGATCGAAGCGCCCTCGACCATCGCCTGGGCGATCAGCAAGCGGTCGAAGGGATCCTTGTGGTGGAAGGGCAGGGCGATGATGGCCGCCGTATGCCGGGGCTCGACCGGCAGGATCTCGAAATCGTTGTCGAAGACGGCCATCCTGATGAAGTCCTCGTAAGGGACGTTCAGGGCGTACTTCCCGGCGCTGATCTTGATCGCGAGTTCCCAGAAGCTCGCCGGGCTGACGAGCTTTTGATTGCCGAGGTCGTCGATCGCGGCTCGCGCCGGGACGCTCAGACGAGCGTCGCCGAGATGGAACCAAAGCAGCGCGTGGGTGTCGAGGAGCAGCCTCACGGCATGTATTCCTCGAAGTCCTTCAAGTGGTCGTCGTCCTCGGAAAGGATGACGAGATGGCCGCGTCCCCGGCCGAATACGGGGCGGGACTTCTCGGCGGGCAGGCCGACCAGGCGGGCGATCGGCCGGGCGTCGCGGGTGACGACCAACTCCTCGCCCGGGGCGAGTCGGTCGAGCAATTGGGAGAGATTGGCCTGGGCCTCCTCCACCGTGATCGTCGTCATGGTCGCGCCTCCCTCGACTCCGGCTCCAAAAGGCGTCGCGGACGCGAAGACGTCCGAAACGCGCGATCCATGCCCATGATACCGCGCGGGCCGGCGAATTGGACGAGTCGATGGCCCGCCATGCCGGCCTCCGGCAAACCCGCGCAGACGGGTTCGGGGAAATCGTTAAGATCCCCGCGATTTCCCATCGGGCGCGACGGTTCGGACGCGAAGGGGGGCGGATGACGAGGCGACGGCGCGGGGGCTGGTTGCTGCTGGCCATGGCGTGCTTCGGCGCGACCGGCGGCGGCTGCGCGTCGATCGTGGTGCATCAGAAGCCGATCATCGGTCGCGAGACCCACGAGGTCGTCGAGACCTCCTCCGACGCGCCGGCGCAAAACCTCCGCGCCCACGCCCTGATCCGTACCGGGCTGGAACTCGACCGCAAACACCCCCGCTTCGCGATCGGCTACTTCCGAGACGCGGCGCTTCAGGTCCTGCCGGTCGTCGCCGCCGGGAGCGCGGAGGCCGAGCCCTCGGCCATGCAAGCCGACGCCCGCGACGCCTACCGCAAGGCGATCGAGTACATGCTGGCGACCGCCGACCGCCGCGCCAAATCCGAAAAAGGAATGAACTGGGCCGAGGCCCTGCGCCAGTCCGGGATCGGCGTCTCCGGCCGGATCGGATTGTACGAGGCCGCGCTCTGGCAAGAGGTGCTCCCCTCCCGCGAGTTCCAGGTCAAGGGGATCCGCGAGACGGTCGGCCGAGGAGGGGTCGGCGCGCCGGTGGTGATCCAGATGGCCCGGCCCGTCGAACGGCGGAGCAAGACCGTCGAGGGGGCCGTCGACCTTACCGACCCGTCGGAAAAATACTTCCCCGCGCAACTCTTCCGAGCGGCCTCGGCCGTGCTCCGACCCGGTCGCGGCGACGAGCCCTCGGCCGTCCTGGAACTGCACGACCCGATCGCCGAACCCGACATGCTCTGGACGCCCGACGGCGGCGTCCCCACGCCCATGGCCTACGACATGACCGTCGGCCTGGCCCGCCAGTTCCACGAGAAGAACCTCGACCTGGTCGGCAGCCTGGCCGTCCTCTACCCCTCGGAGTTCGACGGCAAGACCGGCATCTTCATGGTCGACCCCTACCAGCCGGGGAAGATCCCCGTCGTCTTCGTCCACGGCCTCATGTCCAACCCCAGCGCCTGGGCCGACGCCGTCAACGAACTCCGCGGCGACCCCGAACTACGCAAGCGCTATCAATTCTGGATGTTCTTCTACTCCACGGGCAATCCGATCCTCACCTCGGCGGCTCGGCTGCGGTCGTCGCTGATCACGATCCGGGACGACTTCGACCCTTACGGCCGCGACCCCGCGTTCGACCGGATGGTCGTCATCGGCCACAGCATGGGGGGAGTCCTCTCGCGGTTGATGATGAGCGACAGCCGAGACATCCTCTGGACCGCGGCGTCCGGCAAGTCGCCCGACGACGTCGTGCTGGCCGACGAGCCCAAGCGGATGTTGCTGGATTCCATGTTCTTCGCCCCGGTGCCGACGGTCGACCGCGTGGTCTTCATCTCCACGCCCCACCGCGGCAGCCCGATGGGCGACGCCTGGATCAGCCGGATCGCCTCGCGCTTGATCCGGGTCCCTCGGGACGTCGTGGACATCCAGGGGGCGCTCGCGAAGCTCAACGGCCGCGACGACCTGGGTTGGGAGTTCCGCGATCGTCGCTACGCCACGAGCATCGCCCAGCTCCGGCCGGCCAACCCGGTGCTCCTGGCCGTCTCCAAACTCCCGATGAGCGAGGACGTCCCCTATCACTCGATCATCGGCTACGACGGCAAGGAGCCCCTCCCCGACGGCGGCGACGGCGTCGTGCCGTACCTGAGCGCCCACCTCGAGGGCGCGATGTCCGAACTGGTCGTCTCCAGCGGCCACAGCGCCCAGCAGACCGAGCCCGCCATCGTCGAGATGCGCCGGATCCTCACGCTCCACTACAACCAGTACGCCGACGACGCGACCGCCATGGCCTCCGGCGAGACCCTCGCCGAGCGGCCCGCGCGCCCCGAGGGCCGCACCCCGCTCCGCTTCGACGAAGCCGTCGCCGACCCCCGCGCCCGCCCCCGGATCGCCCGCGACGACGCACCCCCGGACCTTCGCATCATCCGCTGAACCCTCTTAGGTCCCCGAACCGCCGGAGCGGTTCACGCTCGCCCGCCGCGCGACCCGGGCGGCTCGATCGACTTTCTCCCACAATTGTCCTTGAAGCGGCGGCGGTCGCGCCCCTACAATCGTCGTCACGCGGCGACGCGGCGTCGCCGCCCGGCGGGGCGAACGAGCGAGTGATCGCGATGGGCGTGACGACCCTGGTCTGTCCTTGCGGACGGCGGTTGAGGACGGCGAGGATGGAACCCGGCGAGGGCGGGCGCTGTCCGAGTTGCGGTCGCGCGCTCCGGATTCCCGAGGGGGCGTCGGTCCCTCCGCCCAAGACGGTGTCGGACGACGACGTGTTGGAGATGCTCCGGCGGGGCCCCGAAGCCGCGCCGGCCGAGCCGGCGGTCGAGGAGGACGTGGAGGACGAATGGAACTGGCGGGGGACGTACGACCTCGTCCCAGCCGCGCCGCCCCCCCGCATGGACGGCCTCGTCGAACCGCGGCCCGACGAGGCCGAAGCCCTGGGCGAGCCCGCGCCGCCCGCCGAGACGGCCGACCGCGAGCGGGACCGGCGGGAGACCTATGAACTGGCCCCGATCCCGCCCGCGCCGACCTCGGCGTCGGCGCGGACCTCGGAGGAGTCTCGGGAGGAGGTCGAGGACGCCACGCCCCGCCCGCCTCTCTCCCCGCGGGATCGGAGAGCGAGGAGGGAGCGGGAAGACGCCGAGCCGCGGTGTTTGGACCCGTGGTTTCCGCCGCATCTCTTCTACCCGGCGCGGGGGGGCGAGGGTCTGGCGATGGTCGCGGCGATCGGGATCTCGGGCTGGGTGATGGGCTGCCTGGCTCCAGAGTATTGCCTGACCGTCCTCGCCGACGCCGAACTGCTGGGAACGCCCTCGATCGGCCGCCTGATCGCCCTGATCTCGGCGTTGCCCGTCGTGATCCTGTCGCCCCTGGTCATGATCTACGATCTCCGATACCTGGCGCGGGTGCTGGCGGCGTCGAGCGAGGGGGAGCGTCCGCCGCCCCGCCCTCCCGACCGCAACGCCGACGGCCTCCTGGACGGCCTGGGTTCCTGGCTCGTCTGGATCGTGCTCGGGGCGGGCGTCGGCCTGCTGCCGCTGGCGACCTACTGGATGGCGCTGGCCTCGTCGGACGGGTCGTGGAGCCCGCTGGCGGCCGCGGCCCTCGGATTGGCCGGGCTCCCTTACGCCCTGATGGCGCTCATGATGACGTTCCTACATGACGACGCCCTGGCGGCCCGGCCTGGGGCGGTCCTCGTCGCGATCGCGCGGCTCGGCCCGTCGTTCCTCGGGCTCAGCCTGACGGTCGCGGCCCTCTTCGCCGTCGTCGGGATCGCCTTCGCGGCCGCGCTGGCCCTGCGCGACCGGGCGTTCTGGGTCTACATCGCCGCGAGTCTGACCTGCTGGCTGCTCGCGGCCTGGCTCTCGATCGTCGCCATGCATACCATGGGGGCGTACCACGCCCCGCGCGAGCGTTTCCTCAAGTGGCGGCGGAAGCGGCGTCGCCGGGGCGCGAGTTGAGCCGCGGCCGGCCCGATTCCGGGCCCTCGCGGGATCGCGCGCGCCAGGCGAACGTGAACGGTCCCGGGATCGTCGTCCGCGAACGTCCCGAGCCAGGGCGCCCGAGAAAGGAGACGCGATGCTCACCCTCCACAGGACGGCCGAGGGCGCGACCGGTCGGGACGTCCAGCAGGCGCTTCAAGACGCGGGCCTGGCCCACGAGGTCGTCCTCGTCGCCGACGACGACGCTCCCGCGACCCTCGTCGACGACGACCTGGTCCTCAAGGACAAGGAGGCCATCCTCGCCCGCCTGGCGGAGCTCGTCGCCGAGCGCGACGAGTGGCACAAGTACGGCTCCGACGCCTGCTATTGCAACGAGGACGGGGAGATCGAATGACTTCCGGGCCTCGCCGCGAGGCGTGACGCGCCGGCTTGACGGAAAATCCGATCGGCTGTAAAACCCGCCGGAAACTCCGTCTCCCACGAACCGGCGAGCCTCCCATGACGTCGATCCCGAAGCGAACGCCGCCCGTCGCCTTGTTGCTCGCGCTGACCCTCGCGACGTCCGCGACGGCGCAATTGCAAAAACCGCCGGACGTGGTGATCGGCCAGGCGATCGAGGCGATGAGCGAGGTGACGCGCAACCCCAAGACCGGCATGCCCCGGCTGGTGATGCGCGACGCCCGCGGGATCGTGATCGTGCCGAACATGCTCAAGGCCGGCTTCGTCATCGGCGCCCGCTTCGGCCGCGGCGTGCTTCTGGTCCATCAGCCCGACGGCTCGTGGAGCAACCCGGTCTTCATCCGCCTGGCCGGTGGCAGCTTCGGCGTCCAGGTCGGCGCGCAGAGGACCGATTTGATCCTCGTCTTCCAGTCCCACCGCGGGCTGGACCGCTTCATCCAGGGCCGCGACAAGCTGACCCTGGGCGTGGACGTCGGCGTGGCCGCCGGTCCCGCGGGCAAGCGGTTCGAGGCCGCCACCGACGTCGCCCTGAAGTCCGAGATCCTTTCCTACTCCAACAGCCGCGGCGTCTTCGCCGGCGTCTCGGCCGAGGGGGGGACGCTCCAGATCGACTGGCGGGCGAACATGAACTACTACGGCCGCCCGGTCGCCGTCGCCGAGATCCTCGCCGTCAACGGCACGCTGCCGGTCACCGCCGAGGCCGGCGTCCTCCAGGCCCTCCTCGCCGAGAAGACCGCGCTGCCGACCCCGGTCGTCCCCGGCCGGATCGTCGAGGACGACGCGATCGTCATCGACGGCGACGCCCCCCGACCCGCCGACCGCCCGGCCCAGGCCCGCCCCCGCGTCGTCCGCCCCGAGCCGATCGACGAGGACGACGACCTGGACCCCCTCCCCCCGGCCAAGCCCGCGCGACGACCGTCGGCCGTCAACGACGAGGACCTCCCCGCGGCCGTCCCCGACCCGCGCCCGGCGCGACCCGAAAACCGCCCGATCCCGTCGAAGCCCAAGACCGAGCCCGAAACCAAGCCCAGGGCCGAGATCGATCCCGTCGACGACGATTTCGACGACGTCCCGCCCCTCGATCCGCCCAAGCCCTGAAAACGACGCGACCGTCGGACGCGCCGGCGCTTCAGCCGCCGCGCGGCTCGACCAGCCACAGCCGCCTCATCAGCGCGTGGACCTCGGGGTCGTGGCGCTTCAGCTCGGCGCGGACGAAGGGGTAGAAGTCGTTGGCGCCGAAGAGGGCCTCGGACGATTCGGCGAAGAACTCCATCGGGTTGGTCAGGGCGTAGTGGCGGGTCTCGCGACCGTTGATATGGAGCACGTTTTCATAGATCTTCGACTCGCGGGCGCGCGCCAGCGCCGCGGCGACCTCGGGATTGTCGAAGCCTTCCGCGACGAACTGATGATGGTAGCCGTGGGCCAGTTCGTGAAGGACCATCCAGGGCTGGTCGCGACACCAACTCAGGAAGTTCGCGGCGTTGGCGATCTCCACGCAACGGGCCTTCTCCGGGTTCATGTCGTGGTCGCGGAGCCAGCCGGGGTCGGGGTGGTAGGCCATGCAGGGGTGGTGAGGCTCGGCGCGCTCCACCCAGATCGTGATCTTCCGCAGCTTGGCGACGGCCTCGGCCGGGACCATCCGGACGATCCCGCGGAGTTGATCGGCCAGCAGCGAAAAGGTCTTCTCGGCCAGTTCGGGGTCGTCGCGGGGGAAGTCGCGATGGACGCGGACGGTCCAGCCCTCGATGGTTCGCGTGTCGTAGTCGGCGGTGGGCGCGGGCGTCGCGGCGGCGATCGCGGCCGACAGCAGCAGGGCGAGCCCGGCGGTCATCGGGCCTTTTCCTCGGGCTGGTAGGCGAGCCAGAGCGCGCGGAAGTAGCTCAGGACGCGGTCGGGATCGGGGCTGTCGGGGATCTCGGCCATGGTGAAGCCCTCGAAGCCGTCGGCGACCAGGAGTTGGAACAACTCGCGCCAGGGATAGGCCTCGTCGGTAAGGTCGCGGAGGTGGACGGTTCGGACCTTGCCGGCGACGAGCTTGTAGTTGTCGGCGATCGACGTTCCCCCCTTGGGGACGTCCTGGGGATTGGAGTTCCAGCAGACGCCGACGTTGGGGTGATCGGCGTGCCGGATGATCCGGGCGAAGCCCGGCCATTCGGAGGTGCCGGGGCCGTGGACCTCGACGCGGATCTCGATCCCCTGACCCTCGGCGTCCTCGCCGATTTCGTGAAGCGCCGCGCCGATGCGGCGGAAGACGGTTTCCGGATCCTCGCCCCTGGGGATGCCGTTGGGCCGGACCTTCACGCCCAGGGCGCCGACGTCGTGGGCCAACCGGACGTACTCCTTGGTCGCCTCGATCTGGCGGCGGACCTCGGCCGGGTCGGGGCTTTGATACTCGAAGGCGCTTCCCAGTCCGACCAACTGCACGGGCGAATCCTCGAACCGCTTGCGGACCTCGCGGCGGGCGTCGGCCGAGAGCCCGACCTCGACGCCGTGCTTGTGCGTCGTCCGCAACTCGACGCCCCCATAGCCGAGGGCCTCCAGCTTCTTGAGGATCGTGGGAAGGTCCCAGTCCTTGGCGATGTTGTACGTCACGATGCCGAGTTGAAGCATGGCGGGGCCTCGATCGTCGGTGGCGGTTCGGATCGGATCGGATCAATCAAGCTGCGGCCGAAGGTCGCCGTAGGTCCAGGGCTTGCCCTTGAACGGCGGCGTCGGCGGGGCCTTGGGGACCGCGCCGGGGGCCAGCCTGGACGACAGATCCAGAAGCGCGTCGGTGATCCGGCGGCCGGCGGTCGGCTCCAGGTTGCTGTAGGCGGTCAGCCTCGTCTCGTAGCCGCCGCCGGTTTCCGGGTCCATGGCGCTTTCGTGGGGGATGTAGCCCAAAACGTCGTTGGCCAGCGACACCGGGAACGTGTACGGGAACTTCGAGCCCGCCTTCAGGTCCAGGCCGTACTGGCAGAAGAACTCGGCGGGCGAAGTGAGGAAGACGACCGGGCCGACCTGGATCGCCTGGACCTCGGCCGGGGCGACCGGCTCCTTCTTGATCCGTTCGTCCAGGACCACCGTCTCCTTGGCGAAGGTCCATTCGGTCGGGTCCACTCCCGTCTTGTCCGGCTTCCGGACCAACTCCAGCGCCGCGGCGACATGCTCCGGCGAGGGCGGCCGGCGCTTGATTTGAAGGACGCGGCTTGTCGCGAGCACCGGGGTCAGGGGGCCGGCCTGGCGTTCGGCGTTGACCAGGACCTTGCACGCCTCGGCGCCGACGGTCCCGCCGACGCGCCTGGCCGCGGCCTCGCCGAACTGGGGGCCCTCGAACGGCTGGCGGTTGTCGACCTGGGTGATGTCGCCGGCCATCCCCAGGACGAAGACGACGACGGCGTCCTCGCCCATCAGGCCCTTGACGGTCTTCTCGACGTAGCCGACGTAGTCGGACGAGATCCCGCCGACGCCGCAGGTGTTGTGACAGGCGAAGTTAACCACGCAGCCCAGCATCTCGCCCGACTCGTCCCACGCCCCCAGCACGCCGACCTGGGGATCGACGGGGCCGGCGGGCTCGACGATGTCCGGGTTGCCGACGCCGGGATGGGTCATGGCGAACCCTTGCTTCATCTGGAAGCGACGGTTGTACGCCACCCCCTCGGCCGTCCCGAAACCCGCGGCCCCGCGCGCCGGGACGCGCCGGGCGTCGGCCTCGACGACGGCGTCGACGATCCCCGTCTTGACCTTCTCCAGGTATTCCGGGGAGGCGCCAACGGTCTCCTTCTCGACCATGTCGCGGACCAACGGCGGGGCGTCGGCGAACTCGCCGGGGAGGAACATGCCGATGGGGCCGGCGGAATGCGAGTGCGAGGCGCCGATCAGGATCGAGCCGGCGGGGATGCCGGTCTTCTTCTCGATCTCCCCGCGGATCTCGCGAACGGTCCGGGCGCGGATGAAAAGCGCGTCCAGGCCGACGATCGCCACGCGGTTCTCGCCGTCGTCGAAGACCGCCGCGCGGGCCTTGCAGGGGTCGTGGAAGGTCCGGTGGTACGCCTTGCCGTAGCCGCCGGGCTGTTCGTCGCCGATCTTGGGGGAGACGTCGCGGTCGGCGAACCCCGCCTTGAAGACCACCCTCGCCTCCTCGCCCCGAACCGTCCCCAAAAGCGCCAGCGCCGCCGCGGCCGTCGCCAGGCCCCTGATCGTTCGTCGCATCGTCACGTCCTCGCTCGGGATGTCGAACACCGATCCGATCGAGGGTGCGGGATGCGACCGTCGGAATCAAGGGGTCGGCGACCCGTCGGCGACGGCGGCGAACTCGGCGGGAGGGTAGATGTAGACGCCCTCGACGTAGCGATCGCCGAACCAAGTAGCGGTCAGCCGACGCGCGTGGCCGAAGCGCCAGTCTCGAATCTCCTCCCGCGCGGCCTCGGCGAGCGGGTCGTCGCTCGGGATCAGCTTGATCGTGAACGGGTCGAAATTGGGGGAGTACGATTCGACCCCCAACTCGGCCACCACCTGGTAGGCCGAATACAGGTCGTCGCCGCGCAGGGACTCGGGCACGATGTAAAGATACCAGGGGGAGTCGTCGGGCGATTTGAGCCAGAACGCGACCGAGACCGGGTGGGATTCGTGAAATCTCCGGACGAACCGCAACCCCTCATTTAGCTCTTCGTTCACCAGACGAGTTTGATCCATGGTAGCATTCCTTCCGCGTGGGAGGTCACGGCGAGGATAAGGCGTCGCGCGTCGGCCTCGGTCAACTGCCGATAACGAGAATGCTCGTTCCAGTCCTTCACGACCAGCCAATTGGAAAGCAGCCTGGGTCCGACCACCCCTCCCGTCGAAGAGTCCGCCGCCAGGCGCTTCTCAAGCTTCGCGTGTTTCAAGAGACTCGCGAGGTCATGCGTGAAGACCTCCCGCGCGCGATCGCGATCCGGGAAATCGAATTCCCTCGTCTCCTTGGCGACGCACGCCTTCAAGGCGCACTCGACGGCGTATCCGGCGAGGTAGTACGCCGCCGACCACCGGCCGGCGGCGAGCAGGGCCTCGGCGTCCAGGACGCGGTCGTCGGCGAGTTGCTGGAGGTCGACCCGGTTCATGCGTCTCGCCGTTGGAATTCTAGGGCGACCGGCGGGCGTCGTCCACGACCGCCGACCGTTACGTTCGCCCGCGGCGGTCAGAGGTTGACGCGACGGCCCTCGCGAGCGGATTGTTTCTCGGCGAGGACCAGGCGGACGGTCTCTCGGGATTGGAACGGCGTGACGACGGGTTCGAGCGTCTCACCGGCGGCGAGGCGGGCGAAGTGGTCGATCTCGCGGGTGTAGCCGTCGCCGATGGGGAGTTCGGGGGTGAACGGCTCGCCCTCGTCGGGGCAGACGCGGTAGGCGGGCGCGCGGGTGCAGTCGTAGACGATCACGGCCCGCTCCAGCACGATGTTGAAGCTCATCTCGAAGCCGAACGTCGGCGCCATCCGCCAGGTGCTCTCGGCCACGACGGCCGGGCCGTCGGGGTAGAAATACTGACTGGAGATGTACGCCTGGGGCGGGTCGGCGATGCTGGAGACGGCCGTCGGCAGGCCGAAGAGGTGGTGGATGTAATCCGAGTCGTGGATGTGCAAATCCAGCGGCTGGCCGCCGGAGCGCGACTCGTCGGCGAACCAGTTGTCCGGGTTCCAGTTCGGCGCGGTGCTGAACCGCCGGAAGGTGGCGGCGATCGGCTTGCCGTACTCGCCGGAGTTGACCAGGTCGCGGGCGACCGCGTACTCGGGCCAGAACCGGATGCAGTGGCCGATCTGAAGCACTTTCCCGGCCTCGTCGGCCGCGGCGATCATCCGGTCGCACTCCGCCGGGTTGAGCGCCATCGGCTTCTCGCAAAGGACGTGCAGGCCCGCCTTGAGCGCCTTGACCGTCGTGTCCGGGTGGACGAACGTCGGCAGGGTGATCGAAAGCGCGTCGACGGTCCCGGAGGCGATCAGGGCGTCGAGGTCCGTGAACGTCTGGATGCCCGTCAAATCAACGTGGTCGGCCGCCCCCTGGACGTTCCCCTTGGGCGCGGAGCCGAGGCCGGCGAGGACCTTGGGGTTGGCCTCGCAGACGGCCGCGAGGGTCGCCCCCGGCTGCGACTTCCAGCAGCGGTAGTGCATTCGTCCCATGAACCCGAGACCGACGATCCCTACCCGAATCATGACGGCGTCCCTCGCTTGAGCGCGGAGATTTTGGATGTGACGCGACGGCCGCCGGCGCTTCGTTCCGCCTTTGGATTTCGGGTCGGTCCCGTAGGCTGGGTCGAGACCCAGCCCGGAAATGGCCGTGGCTCGCGTGGGCTGGGTCCAGACCCAGCCTACGGGATCGACCCGAATTTCAGAGGCGGGACGAACCGTCGAAGGCCCGGCGGCCGACGGAGAGTCGCCCAAGAATACCAGCCGGGGGCCGTCGATCCAAGCACGCCGATCAGCCGTGGCCGTACACCGTGACGATCGCGCGGGCGGCGGTCAGTTCCTCGACGACGATCGGCTCGATCCGCTCCCATTTCCCGCCGGCCGGACCGCAACCGATTCACGGCGACGTCGGACGAGGAATCTCCTTGACGCCACCACGAATTCCGTCGTCCCAAATACAAGGCCGAAACGCGATCGTTTGAATTACCCAAAAGTTGGGACGATTGGCTCGTTCGCGCGTCGGGCGTGTTTCATGAGGTCGCGCGCCCAGGATGGCGGCAAGGCATGATGATGCGACGCCGGGGAATCGCGGACCTCGAAGTCGCCTTCGAGCCCCGTCTCACGATCAATCCTTAGCGGAAATTCATCATGCCGCGCGGGAGTGACGGATCCGGCCCTCGCGCGCGCCGACGTCACCATGAGCTGGCGTCGCCTCGTGGGCGACCGACCTTGATCGACAGCCTTCGAGTTCCCAACCAAAGGTCGACATCGATGAACCTGAGACGCAGGCACGCGCCGCGGACGTTCCACGTTCGAATCGAGGCCCTGGAGACCAGGACGGTGCTTTCCGCCGCCGCCGCGGCGGCCACGACCATCACGCCCGAGTTGGGCCCGGCGGTCTCCAGTCCGTCGCCGGGCTCGGCGGTCTCGCCCCAAACGTTGCTGTCGGACTACGACTTCAGCGCCTCGGCGACGGCGGGGCAAGGGACGACGATCGCGATCGTCGACGCCTACGGCAACCCCACGCTCGCATCCGACCTGAAGGCGTTCGACGCCTATTACGGCCTGCCGGCGGCGTCCTTGACGATGGTCAACGAGAACGGCCAGACGACGGGCCTGCCGGCGGCCAACGCGGGCTGGGACATGGAGGAGGCACTGGACGTCGAGTGGGCCCACGTCGCCGCGCCGGGGGCCAAGATCGTGCTGGTCGAGGCGAGCTCGGCGAGCCTCTCCGACTTGCTGGCCGCGACGCAGACCGCGGCCAAGCTCGGCAACGTGGTCTCGATGAGCTGGGAGGGCTCCGAGTTCCGGGGGGAGACGGCCTACGACACGACGGCGTACTTCGCCAATCCCAACGTCACGTTCGTGGCGGCCTCCGGCGACGACGGCGGCGCGTCGGGAGTCGAGTGGCCCTCCGCCTCCCCATACGTCCTGAGCGTCGGCGGCACGACCTTGAACGCCAACGGATCGGAGACGGCCTGGAACGCTTCGGGCTCGTGGTGGACCGGCTACGGCGGCAGCGCCGGCGGCGTCAGTCGGTACGAGCCGCCGCCGAGCTATCAGGCGACCGCGCTGGGCGCGAACGCGGCCTACGGCCGGCTCGTCCCCGACGTGGCCTCCGACGCCAACCCCTCCAGCGGCGTGGCCGTCTACACCACCGCCCCCGGCAATGGCGCCACCGGCTGGTTCACCATCGGCGGCACCAGCGCCGGCGCCCCGGTGTGGGCCGGCCTGATCGCCGACGCCGACCAGGCGCGGTTCGCCGTCGGCAAGCCGGCGCTCAGCTCCAGCCAGACCCTCGCGGGGCTCTACAGCCTCTACGGCACGCCGAGTTATCCGTCGTCGGCCTACGCCACGGCGTTCCACGACGTCACCAGCGGCTACAACTTCGCCGGAAACGCTGGGCCCGGCTACGACCTCGTCACCGGCCTGGGATCGCCCATCGCCTCCAACATCATCGCGCGCGCGGCGCTGTACGACGCGGCCCCGGCGCCCGCGACGACGACGACGGTCCACCACGCCTCGACGCGCTCCTTCCCCAGTTGGTGGGACTTCGTCGCCGGCCAGGCCGGGCCCGCGACCCCCGCGGCGAGCGTCACGACAGTCTCTCAGGCGACGGTCGCCAACGCCTGGATCAGCACGCTCCCCGCCGCCGTCGCGACGGCGCCGGCCCAAACGGCGGTCCACGTCGCCGCGACGCCGGTCGCCTTGACCGTCGCGACCGACGCCGCGGCCCCCAACCAGTCGATCGCGACCCCCACGACCCGGACCGCGCCCGCGATCGAGGCGCCATCGGTCCCGACGACGATCGATATCGACGCCCCCGCCGCCGCCGAGCCGGCCGCGCCCGAATCGATCGCGCCGGCCCTCGATCGGACCCCGGACGTCGCGCCGCCGGTCGCGCCGGCCGTCGACGACGTGGCCGTCTGGGACGAGGCCATGGCCCAGGTCCGCCTCTCCCGCCCGGCCCCGATCGCCCCGGTCGGCGCGGCCGGCGAGGAGGAGGCGGCGACCGCGCCTCGGCTGGCCGTCGCGTTCGCCGCCGCCGTCGCCTGGCGCGAGGCCAGGCGCCGCGCCGACGCCCGCCGGATCGTCGCGGCGATCCCCAGGCGGGGGTGACGAGGGAAACGGACCCTCAGCGCGCGCCCACGCCGATCAAGGCGCGGGCGCCGTCACCCAGGGGGCGCTCGTAGAAGAAGAGTTGGTTTTCAGGGGCGTCGACGCGGGTGGAGAACGGTGGCGCGTCGCCGTCCTTGAAGACGCAGCGCAGCAAGATTCGGCCGTCCTCGTCCTTCTCGAAGGTCGTCTCGGCGATCCGGTCGTCGCCAAGCTCGCAAGTCAGGGTCTCCCCCGGCCTCAGCGGCTCGCTGGCGGTGGCGATCAACTCCAGTCGGTCGTCGGGCGCGATCGACCGCAACTGGCCTCGCACCGGCGCCAGCCGGGGATCGAACCCCGCCCCCGGCGTCGCCCGGATCGCGAAGACCGTGACCGTCACCGACCGCCCCGGCTCGACCGGCGGCGGAGCGGGTTCCGGACGAGGCGCGCAGCCGACGAATAAAATAAGGAGGAGCGCGAGTGAAGCTCTCGGTCCCCGCTCCCGCCGGGAGAGGGCGGCCGCGAAGCGGCGGGTGAGGGTCGTCGCGCTTCGAGAACGCCGTTGGATTGGGAGCCTGGAGACCGTCACCCCCTCCGAAGCGCGACGACCCCCGCCCGGCCCTTCGGGCCACCCTCTCCCGGCGGGAGAGGGGACGTAGGACGTCGCCCCGTCCCACCGTTTCATTCGGCCATCGCCACGAACGGGCCGGCGGCGGCGGACTCGAAGTAATTGTGGACCAGATACCAGGCGTCCACCCCGGCGCTTCCGAGCCGGGGGGTCAGATCGGCGACCTCCACGGCGTCGGCGGCGCCTCGGATCAGGACCAGCCGGCCCTCCTCGACGTGGATCGGCGGCGGCGGCGCGGGGGCGTGGCGGCCGACGCCCACCGCAAGCAGCACCGCGGCCGCCTGCGCCAGCAGGACCAGGCCGACGGCCGCCCAACGGCCCCGCGACGGCGCGACCATCGGGACCGGCTCGTCGATCCGTTCGACGATCCCCGCCCAGACGCGGTCCCACGCCTCGGCCGACGGCGGGGCGGGCCGCGTCGCTTCCCAGAGGCGGTCGAGATCGTTCATCGGCTCGTTCCCCATCCTCTCGTCCCGACCTAGTCGATCCCCTTGAGGCGGTCCCAATCGAGCGTCTCCCGGAGCTTGCGGCGGGCCCCGTTGATCCGGCTCATCACCGTTCCGATCGGGACTTCCAGGGCCTCGGCTATTTCCTTATACGTCATCCCGGCCTCGGCGAACATCACGAACGTCGCCCGCAGGGGGGGCGAGAGCTTCGAAAGCGCCTCGTCCAGCGACCGCCGCAGGTCGGCCCGTCCCAGGCCGCGGGAGGGGTCGTCGTCGGGGGAGCCGCTCGGGGGCTCGACCTCCAGGACGACGGCCTTGCTCCGCTTCCGCCTCCTCCCCTGATCCAGGGCCGTGTTCACCACGATCCGAAGCAGCCAGAACCGGAACCCGCCGCGGCCGTCGAACTCGTCCAGCCGGCGGAACGCCTTCAAAAGCGAGTCCTGGACCGCGTCCAGGGCGTCGTGTTCGTTCCCCAGGAGGCGATGGGCGGTTCGGAAGGCGTCGTCGCGGTGGCGGAGGAACAACTCCTCGCGGGCCGCCGGGTCGCGCTCGCGGGCCCGTCGGACCAACTCCTCGTCGGGGATGGATGCGATCGTCGGGCCCTCCGGCATGCGCCCTCCCACCATGACGAGACGATCCCGAGGCGTCCGCTATTCGATCCGGGGGTTTCGGGGTAGACTGAGAGACCGTCTCATAAAGTGGATTCGGGCGGGACGATGAACGGCCTTCCCCCCTCGCGGGGGAAGGTGGCCCGAAGGGCCGGATGAGGGGGCGACCGGCGTCGGATCTCAATCCGGCGTCAGGATGCGCGTCCGACGCCGGTCCCCCCTCATCTGACCGCTTCGCGGTCTGTCTTCCCCCGCGAGGGGGGAAAACCGTCTCCATCCCTCCGAAATCCATGACGGTCATCTCATTGTAACGCGAGGAGTCCCGATCGCCGTGCCCGTCGAGGTCCTGATTCCGGAGGCCGCCCTCCGCGCCCGATTGCGAGAGCTCGGCGCGGAGGTCGCGCGCGACTACGCCGGCAAGCCGCTGACGATCGTGGCGGTTCTCACCGGCAGCCTGATCGCCCTGGCCGACCTGATCCGGGCCGTCGACGTCCCCCACCGGATCGGCCTGATCCACGCCAGCAGCTATCGCGGCGCGACCACCACCGGCTCCACCCTGATCGTCAACGAGACCCTCGCCCCCGACGTCGCCGATCGCGACGTGCTGTTGCTCGACGACATCCTGGACACCGGGCGGACGCTCGCCGCCCTGGTCGAGCACCTCGCCGCGCGGGGGGCGCGGAGCGTCAAAACGGCCGTGCTGCTGCGCAAGATCGGCCGCCAGACCGTGCCGATCGAGCCGGACTATCGCGGCTTCACGATCCCCGACGCCTTCGTCGTCGGCTACGGGCTGGACTATGACGACGACTACCGCCACCTCCCGTTCGTCGGCGTGCTGACGGATCGACCCGACGCATGACCGCCGCCGCCCCCCTCAAGCTGGTCCTGATCTCGCGACGCTATCCGCCCCTGATCGGCGGCGCGGAGCGGGTGCTGGGCTATCTCGCCGAGGCCCTCGCCCGCGAGGGCGCCGACGTCGCCGTCCTCACCTCCGCCGTCGGCGAGGCCGCCCGTCTCCCCGCGCGCGAGGAGTTCGACCAGCCGCGCTCCCGCGGCGGCGGCCGGCTGGTCGTCCACCGCCTGCCGACCTCGCCCTTGCGGTTCGTCGGGACGTGGCTGTACATGCGGAACCTGACGCGGTGGTTGAAGGCCAACCCGGTCGATCTCGCCTACGTCTCCATGCTCAAGCACGACGCCCACGCCGCGTTGGGCGTCGCCGCCCGCCGCGGCTTCCCGGTCGTCCTGCGGCCCGAGGGCGCGGGCGACACCGGCGACGTCGCCTGGCAGCGCAAGGGGAACTTCGGCGCGCGGATCGCCCGGCGGTGCAAACAAGCCGACGCCTACATCGCCATCTCCAGGCCCGTCCGCGCCGAACTGACCGCCGCCGGCTACGACGCCGACCGGATCCACGACGTCCCCAACGGCGCGCCGGTCCCCTCCCGCCCCTGGCAACGCCGGGAAGGCTGGCGCGACGCCCCCCGCGCCGTGTTCGTCGGCCGGCTCGCGCCCGAGAAGAACCTGCATACGCTCCTCCGCGCCTGGCGGATCGTCCGCGGCACGTTCCCGAAGGCCAAACTCGTCCTCATCGGCGAGGGCCCCGAGCGGCCGGCCCTGGCGAGCCTCGCCGACGAACTCAGCCTGGGCGCCGACGCCCTGGCGATGCCCGGCGCGACCGAGGACGTCGAGGCCGAGCTGCGCGCCGCCGACCTGTTCGTCCTGCCATCGACGGAGGAGGGGATGAGCATAGCGCTTCTGGAGGCGATGGCCGTCGGCGTGCCGGTGGTCGCCTCGGCGATCCCCGGCAACCGCCGGCTGATCGTCGACTTCAAGCACGGCCGGCTCGCCCCCCCCGACTCCGCGAACGGTCTGGCCGCCGCGATCGTCGAGCAGTGGTCGAACTTCGACCGCGCCTTCCACATGAGCCGCGCGGCGCGGGGACGGGTCGAGCGGGAGTTTTCGATCCGGGCCGTGGCGCGGCGGCACCTCCAACTGTTCCACGACGTGATCGCGCGCCGGCGATCGGACCAGGGAAACGGGGTTTGACGTGCTCAAGGTGTTGCAGCTCATCCCGACGCTCGACCGCTCGGGGGCCGAGAAGCAGATGGTGACGCTCGCCAGGGGCCTGCCGCGCGACCGCTTCCAGGTGGAGGCGGCGACGCTCACGCGCTCGGGCCCGCTGGAGGCCGAGTTGACCGCGGCCGGCGTGCCGGTGACCGGGATCACCAAGCGGTTCAAGGTCGACCCCTCCGCCCTCCGCCGCTTGACGGCGTTCCTGAAGGCCGGCCGCTTCGACGTCGTCCAGACCTGGCTGTTCGCCGCCAACGCCTACGGCCGGATCGCCGCCCGTCGCGCCGGCGCGCCGGTGGTCGTCACCGCCGAGATGGCCGTCGACCTCTGGAAAGGGCCGATCGAGCGCTACGTCGACCGCAAACTGGCGACGTATTCCGACAAGGTGGTGGGCAACTCCCACGCCGTCGTCGACTTCTACAAGAGGCTCGGCGTGCCGGCCGACCGCCTGGAGATGATCTACTCCGGCATCGCCGACGAGCCGCCCCCGAAGGTCGACCCCGCCGCCGTCCGCGCCGAGATCGGCTTTCCGGGCGACGCCAAACTCGCCCTCTTCGTCGGCCGGCTCGCCCCCCAGAAGCGGGTCGACGACCTGCTGAAGGTCCTGGACCTCTTGCAACACGTCCAGCCCGATCTGCGAACGGCGATCGTCGGCGACGGTCCCTCGCGCGAGTCGCTGGAGCGGTTGGCCGTCGGGCTGGCGCTTACGGACAAGGTCCGGTTCCTCGGCCATCGCGACGACGTCCCGCGGCTGATGGCCGCCGCCGACGTGGCGGTCCTCCCCAGCGCCTACGAGGGCCTGCCCAACGTGGTGCTGGAGGCGATGCTCCAGGCCAGGCCGGTGGTGGCGACCGCCGCCCCCGGAACGACCGAGGTCGTCGTCGACGGCGTCACCGGCGTCCTGGCGCCGGTCGGCGACGCGCCGCTTCTGGCGCGCGCCCTCCGCGACCTGGTCCGCGACCCCGATCGCGGCCGCGCCCTGGGCGAGGCCGGCCGCGCCCGCGTCCTGGCCGAGTTCCGCGCCGACGCCATGGTCGCCCGCTTCGCCGACCTCTACGAGCGCCTCGCCGCCGCCAGGGGCCTGAACGCCACGACCGCGCCGACCTCGTGAACGACCGCCGCCGACGTCGCGGTCAACCGCGCATCAAGCCTCGCCATCGTGGGGAGACGACGGGACCGGGGCGCGAGGCCCCGCCGCCGCTCACGACGAACGCCGCGGCGTAGTCGTTGGAGTCCGGCGCGGGGATCGTGCTGGTCGCCGCGCCGTCGAGCTGGTTACCGGCCTCGTCCGTGACGCCCAGGGCCCAGAAAGGGACGTGGACGTAATAAGGGGGGCCGTATTCGGGGTAGACGGGGCCGGGCGACTGGACGTAGAGCCGGTAGCTCCCGTCCGGAATCGGCGCCCCGTCGTTGATCGTGACGACGACTCGCTGGACGCCGTCGCGCCCGGCGGGCGACACGTCGACCCCGGTGGTCTCCCATCGCGGATCGGTCGGACCCGGCCAGGGGGCCGACGTCGGCGCGAAGGCGAACGACGGCGGATACTCCACGGTGGCCCGCATGAGCCCGGCGCCGACGTTTCGGTAGCCCCCGAAATCGCGGAAGACGAGCGTGATCCGTCCCCGCTCCGGTTGGATCCGGGCGTCGATGATCCGGGGGCCGACGTGGTCGACGTCGAGCTTCGACGCCATCGTCGCGAACGGGCCGGCGAGGCCGGTGGCCAGGTCGACCGCCCGGGCGCGGATCGCGTACAGGCCGTCGGCGAGCGTGACGTCGGAACCGAGCCGCCAGTAGCCGTCGGCATCGACCTCGGTCTGGCCGATCAGGATCGCCGCGCCCCGTCGCGGCGCCGCGTATACCTCGACGCGCGCGTCGAGAGAACTGGCGGGGCCCTGGAAGTAGAGGGAGGAACCGGCGACCTGGAAGCCGCGCGAGTCGTAAGGCGCGTAAGGCTCGTCCACGGCGACGGTCGGCCCCCGCCGCGCCGCCGCGACGTCGGCGACCCCGGCCGCGACGCTGAGCAACGCCCGCGACTCCAGCAGCGCCCACGAACTCGAAAAAGTCCGGCGCGGACGAGGCCGCGAGCGTCTTCCGGCGATCATCACGGCGACTCCAAGGGGACGGCGAGAGCGAACCGTATCGGCATGTAATATAACGCATCGCGCGGACGGCTTCTTACGAAGGATCGGCGTTGGCGGTTTTGATTCGATCCCAACCGCGCCATGCGACCGCCCGACGTCCTCGACGCGGTCGCCGCCGCCGTGATGAAGGCCGCGCCTCTTCCCTCGACGTCGCCGCGCCGCCATGATGACGGAGCGAATCGTCGACCGTCCTCGACCTCCCGACCAGGAGCCCGTCATGAATCGGACGCCCCCGAGCCTCGCCGCCGCGCTGCTCTTGGCGACGCTGGCGTCGACCGCCACGGCCGACGACGGCCCGTTCACGCTTCACCTGCGATCCCGAAGCGTGGTCGACGGCCAGACCGAAATCACCGAATCGATCGGCCGGTGGGAGCCGGGCAAGACGGCGATCATCGTCTGCGACATGTGGGACAAGCACTGGTGCAAGTCGGCCGAGCGCCGGGTCGGCGAGATGGCCGGGCCGATGAACGCGATGCTCAAGGCCGCCCGCGCCAAAGGCGCGTTCGTCATCCACGCCCCCAGCACCACCACCGGCTTCTACGAGGGGACGCCCCAGCGCGAACGCGCCCGCCGCGCCCCCTTCGTCCCCACGCCGGTCCCGCTGGCGACCTCGCAACGCTGGGGGACCGCCTGGCGCTGGACCGACGCGGCCCGCGAGGGCGTCCTCCCCATCGACGACTCCGACGGCGGCTGTGACTGCCAGGGCGAAAAATGCCAGACCGGCGACCCCTGGACCCGCCAGACCGCCGCCATCGAGATCGCCGAGCCCGACGCGATCACCGACGACGGCCAGGAGACCTGGAACCTCCTCGCCGAGCGCGGAATCGACCGCGTGATCCTCTGCGGCGTCCACTTGAACATGTGCGTGCTCGGCCGCCCGTTCGCCATCCGTCAGTTGACCGCCCTGGGCAAACGGGTCGTCCTCATGCGCGACATGACCGACGTCATGTACAACCCCGACCGCCCCCCCGGCGGCGACCACTTCGACGGGATCACCCTGATGGTCGAGCACGTCGAGCGCTACTGGTGCCCCAGCTTCCCCAGCACCGACGTCACGGGCAGACCGCCGTTCCGCTTCGCGGGCGCGCCGGAAGACGACTGACCGCCACGGATTTCGGGCGTCGATCGCAACGGCCTTCCCCCCTCGCGGGGATGACCATGGCCACGACTTTTCGACGTGGCATTTGAGAAGGATGGGGGAGCGTCCGATGTCCCCTCTCCCACCGGGAGAGGGTGGCCCGAAGGGCCGGGTGAGGGTCGACGCGCCTCGGGATACGCTCTGGGTTTGCGTCATGACGACCCGACGGCGTTCGCGAAGCGCGACGACCCTCACCCGCCGCCGCGCGGCTGCCCTCTCCCGGTGCTGACGACCCGACACTTTTTCAGAGGCCGCGGCGGTCATCGCCTTCTCCCCTTGAGGGAGAAGGTGGCCCGAAGGGCCGGATGAGGGGTCGACCGGCGTCGCGTATCGATGCAAGCCTCGGATGGAAGAGGACTTCTATTCCGACGGCTTCCGGTCGCGCCCACC
>ERZ778018.1037-NODE-1037-length-28351-cov-11.033715_pt1 | contig 28351 bp, 49 predicted proteins | sample MGYA00375748_ERZ778018 | MGnify/ENA primary metagenome ERZ778018 (study PRJEB29350, sample SAMN05509839) | bioreactor metagenome | biome: bioreactor; material: wastewater | place: South Africa: University of Cape Town | collected 2014-04-22 ... | reverse complement strand
GGACGCGATCATCGAATACGTCGACCATCAGTGGGACCCCGACCTGGAGGCCGCCGTGGTCGTCTACAACGGCAACTTCATCGTCGGCCAGGTGCTTCCCCGATACAGCCAGGCCCAGGGCGACATGGAGGCGGTCTTCGAGCCGTTCTGACCGTGTACCGATTCATCGTCCCCCGCGCCCACGGGAACGTCTTCCAGATCACCATCAAGGCCGACTCTTTGCAGGCTGCCTTCGCCGAATACGTGGCCGAGCATTGGGATTCCGACATCGAGCCCGCCATCGCCGTGTGGGAATACCAGTTCCTCGTGGCCCAGATCCTCCCCCGCTACAACTTCGTGAAACGCGACTTCGAGGCGATCCTGTTCGAGATCCCGCCACCCACGGGAGGGCCGTGAATGTACCGCTTCCTGTACCCAGCCACCGACACCGCCGCCTTCGACCTGGTCATCGACGCCACGACGCTCGCGGCGGCGTTCGAGGAGTACCGGCTGCTGTGGTATGACGACAACTGGATCGGCTCCGTCGCCGTGTTCGAGCGCGAGCGGCTGGTCGCCCGCGTCGTGCCTCGAGCGGACCCCGAGACGGGGCGGAACGAGCCGAATCTGGAGTTGTGGCCGGGCGAAGTCGCACGAGGCCACAGCTTCGCCTGCGGGGATTGACCTGCCGGAAAGCCCGATGAACCGACCCCGCCTGATGGCGGGGTATTTTGATTTGTCGTATGCAAAATAGTTGTTGCATGAGGCAAAAATAAAATGTAAAACAAAAATACAACAATAGCACGGAGGCTACACCAATGACGAAAGCAGAGCACACGCGGAATGACGGGAGCAAAGGCGCTTACGATACGTTCACGCAAATCGATAGCGGAACCCGCCACAACTACACCCGCATTAATGAGCTGAAGATCCGGCACGTCTCGGCGGAAGACCGCCCCGACCGCGGCGAGCACACCCAAGTCGAAATCTGGATCGACGAAATCAAGGGTGCGAATCGCCGCTCTTATAAGACGCACGGCCATCTGACCCTTGCTCCAGCCGAAGCAGAGGCAATGGCTCTGGCGCTCCTGTCGCCCGAGAAACGTCGACTGATCGCCGAAGCCACGGGCAAAGCCGCATGACGGAAGCCCCCAAACCCGGTCGCCCCCGCTCCCCCTGCAAAAAGTGCGGGGGGGCGGAGCGGAACGCCGCTGGTGCCTGTATCCCGTGCAGCCGCGAGTACCAGCGGGCTTACCGCAAGGCATGGATCGCCAAGCGAAAGAAGGAAATGAAACAGAGCAAGAAGAAAGGTTAGCTATGGCTGAAGGACAGAAAAAAGAGGAGTGGCTGCGCGACGGCAACCTGCTCTACACGCTCGAACACGCAGGCTGGGACAAGGGCAACGAGACGTTCCAGAACCGCCTCACGGTCAGGGTGGATATCAATCGCGTGTCCACGGCGACCGAGGCCGACGCCGACGATGTGGCTACCCAGATCCTCGACTTCCTGAACCGCGCCGAAAGCGGGCTGGTGAAGGAGCTGCAAGATCGGCTCGAAGCCACCGAGCGCGGAGAACGAGCGGCGGATAACGAAGTCGAGCGACTTCAAGCGGTCGTGAAGCAACTGTTGACGGCTCTGATGCCGTTCGCCAAGGCCTATCAGGCTTGGGGCGGCGGAAACGCCCGAGAGCATTTCGCTTCATCGGTCGTCCCGGTGCACTTCCTCCGAGCAGCTGAAGCCGTCACCAAGGCCATACCAACGACGGGGGCGGTATGAGAAAGTTACGATTCAAGGCCGCAGCAGGCTACATCAAGCGCGCCTGGCAGGCTTACCTGGAGGCAACGCGCCACAAGTGCGATTTTGACGACCGCGGCTTCTGCTCGGATTGCGGCAAAATCATCGGAGATTGGTAAGAAGCAACCGACGAAAGGCAAGGAAAACATTATGCCCGACATAACGATGTGCGATGACAAGACCTGTCCATTGGCCCCGAAATGCTACCGGAACCCCGCCAGCGGCACACAGCCTAACGAATATCGCCAGTCTTGGTTCGTCGAGAGCCCGCGTACCGAGGAGAGGTGCGACCATTTCAGCGAGCGGCAGCCATGACCCGCCCTCCGAAGACCCGCAACCCCATCGCCAAGGCCGTGACGCGCATGCACGCTAAGGTCTTGCCGGACAAGCGGCGGAAGCTGATGGAGCAGGCTCAGGACGACGAGCCCGAATCGCCTGTCGCCGACCTCATGCCCAAGAGCGACTTCATGGCCTCGGCTTGGATCGGCAGCGTCCGGTACGCCCTGACCCGCGAGGATGTCGTGGCTGCCTTCCGGAAAGAGACCGGCAACCAGTGGCGACCCGGCCGGACGCCGCTGGACGCCATGATCGACCAGGCGGCCGGAGCCGCCCTCGACTTCATCAGGGCGTTCGCCAAGTGGCACAACGAGAACATCTGGGGCGAGGAGAACGGCAAGCCCATGGATATAGCTGAGTAACGCAATGCCCCGAGGGGCGGAAAGTGAGGTGAAGTGACAATAGAGATCAGGAACGCAATCATTCAAAGCGCGAGCATCAATGACTCGGAACGTGGGCTGTTGACGGCTTGGCTCCATCTGGACTACGGCGGGTCTGGCCAAGGGTTTGGCGGCTATGCCCTCTACTTGCCGAAGAGCTTCAGCCACCACAGGTTGCTGAGCCATGCCGGTCACTTTATCTGGCGTTGCATGGAGATCGCCGATGTCTCCTCGTGGGAAAAGATGGCCGGGAAGACCATCCGCGTGAAACTGGACAAGGGCGGTTTGGGCGGACGGATTCTGGCCATCGGCCACATCGTGAAGGACGACTGGTTCGACCCGTCCGAGGACTTCAAAGAGCGGGGTGCAGAATGACCCCGGACGAACTCAACGCCCGCCTCGGCGCGGTCATCCGCCAGAAGCGAACCCTCCTCGGCATGTCGCAGGACGCCCTCGGCAAGAAGCTCGGGATCACCTTCCAGCAGGTCCAGAAGTACGAGAGGGGCAAGAATCAGGTCGCGTTTCCCCGCCTCGTGGAGATCGCCGCCGCTCTGGGCATCAGCGTCACAGAGCTGGTGGCCGCCGCCATGGGTGACGAGCCGGCGCGTCCTGCGGTCGTACCCAACCGCGAGACGCTCGAGCTGGTGAAGCGGTTCGAGCGGCTGAAGCCGAACCAGAAGATGGGCGTCCGCCTGCTGGTACGGAGCCTCGCGGGCGAGGCGGTATGACCGTCGCCGCCAAGATCCCGCTCGTGAAGCGGATTGCGAAACGGCTCGCCCGCCCCTTCTGGCGCGAGCCCGATTTCTACATCGGCGGCAAGGAGAATCCGTACCTGCTCCGTTGGTGGGTCATCCCCCGCAACCGCTTCTTCAACGTCTACCTGCACAAGTTCCTCCGGGACGACGATGACCGCGCGCTCCATGACCACCCGTGGCTCAGCTTGAGCATCATCCTTCGAGGTGGCTACATCGAGCACACGGCCAACGCGGTCAGACGCAGGGGAGCGGGCAGCATCGTCTTCCGGCGGGCCAAGCACGCCCATCGGATCGAGTTGCTGCGACGTCGATTCTGGTGGAGCGACCCCAATGAGCTCGAGCAGCCCCTTCCTGCTTGGACGCTGTTCATCACCGGCCCGAAGATCCGCGAGTGGGGCTTCCATTGCCCGCGAGGCTGGGTCCACTGGCGAGACTTCGTCGGCGACGTCGACAGCGGGAACATCGGCAAGGGGTGCGAGCCATGACCGCCGCCCCGAACAGCCCGCTGGTGGAGATCGTCGCTCGCACACTCGCCGCCGAGGACTACAGACAGAAACGTCGCGGAGATTACAACGACGCGGATACCTATGCGTCCCGCCACTGGGGCGAGTACCAACCGGAGGCCAAGACCGCCCTCGCCGCCTGCGAGGCCGAGGCGATGATGAAGGCATTGAAGGCGGCGCATTCGCACGTCTTGGAGCTTCGTGACGCATGGGAGCGCGGGGATATCAGCGAACACGATGGCCGGGGCGGCACCAGGTCGAATCGGAACGTGGACGTTGAGGTGGAGCTGCGGCATCTCCTCGCCCGGCTGGAGCCGGAGCCATGAGCTGGCTCCGCTCGCTCCTCTCCCGCCTGTTCCGCCGCCGCAGCACGGACTGGGATGCTCTCGATTACGGAACTCCCGCCACGGCTGAGGATGAACTGGCGCGGCTGAATGGGGAGCGCTAGGCCATGGCCGCCCCGTATCCCCCTCATCCCGCCGACAGGGCAGCCCTCAAGAGTTCAGGGCTGGCGGTTACGGCAGCGTGTCCCTTCGAACTTGGCGGACGCTTCAAGTCGGCCTTGATGACGGAAGCTGCATCAGCCGCGGAGCGGGTAAACCAGAATGACGGTTTCCCTTCGGGACCCTCCGCAATTCAGGTTGACCCGTGCGCTTTGCCTCCGCTGAGGCTGATGCGGGCGCATCCTACAAGGACGCAATGAAGCGTTCTTAGAGAAGAAAGGAACACGATATGTCTAACGCACCTGCCCACAAACTCCGCGACGGTTGCCTCTCCGTCGTCATCTGGCGGAACACGAACACCGAGGGCAAAACCTACTACTCCGCCACTCCCCAGCGGTCCTATAAGGCCGGCGACGATACCTGGAAAGAGTCCAAGGAACTGAATGCCGACGACATGCTGCCGATGGCCGAACTGCTCCGCGAAGCCTACGCGTGGATCAAGATGCAGAAGCGGTCCGACGCCAAGGCCGCGAAGGAACGCGACAACGTGACGGCGAAGTAATCAACCGGGCGGCTCGGAGACGGGCCGCCCATCAACTGGAAGGGGATTCCCCATGAATGGATTTTATTTTGCGGCCCCTAAATGCCGCACCATTTTGCTTTACTTCCGCAAGGTTTCGACTATAGTCAATTTGATGATCACCTATGAATATATACTGAACCCGACAAAAGCGCAGAAGTCATTGCTCGTGAAGAATCTGCGGCTGACACGTGATATCTATAATCAAGGACTGCAAGAACTGATCGACCATTACCGCTCCACTGGGAAGCACCTTAATTATTTTTCCCATGACAAACAGCATGGCAAGACTCAACACCCCGATATGCCATCGTGGTTCGTAGATACTACGCTCAGGCGGTTGCATCGTTCATTTGCAAACTTCTTTGCGGGCATCAAAGAGGGCCGTAAAGTTGGCTTCCCTCGCTTCAAGTCGGCGAACCGTTGGCATACCCTCCAGTTCCGCGATGCGGTGGCTAACAATATCGATAGCTGTTATTTCAAAGCAGGCAAGATGCTCGGCGGTCGCATCCGCTTCGTTAAGCACCGCGAGATTGAAGGTAAGCTGAAATTCTGCCGAATCGTGAAGCGTCCTTCGGGGTGGTACTTGCAAGCGGTCTGCGAGGATGAGCCCCAGCCGCTGCCTGCGAACGACAACGCTATCGGCCTGGACTTCGGCATCACGCATCTGATCGCGGACTCGGAAGGCAATAAGGTCGCCAACCCGCAGCACCTTAAGCGAAGCCTCAGGCGTCTAGCGAAGGCGCAACGACGCCTATCTCGCCGCAAGAAGGGAAGTAACCGCCGCCGGAAGGCCGCGAAGATGGTTGCGCGTATCCACGAGAAGATCGCCAACCAGCGGAAAGACTATCTGCACAAGGCTGCTCGGCATTATGTCAATGCCTACGGCACCATCGTCATCGAGGATTTGCGCCCGTCCAACATGGTCAAGAACAGCCATCTGGCGAGGGCGATATCGGATTCCTCTTGGGGAATGCTGCGTCAATTCATGGAAGATAAAGCCGAGAAAGCTGGTCGTCTTGTGATCGCAGTGCCGCCGCAATATACGAGCCAGAAATGTTCGTCGTGCGGCGAGATCGTCCAGAAGGCGTTGAGCGTCCGGACCCATGTCTGCCCGCACTGCGGGTACGTGGATTGCCGGGACACGAATGCCGCGAAAAACATTAAACGGGCTGGGATACGGCCTTCGTGGAGGGATGTAGCATGAGCTCGCCCGTTGAAACGAGAAACCTGGAGCCTGTACAGGTGAAGGTATATCACAACTACGAGATCTGCCCCTGCCGCCGCCTCAACGACGCTGGCGAACCCGACCCGAACGGCCTGAGCTTCGAGGTCTGCGAACCCCACGAGGCCCACGTCTGGACCCTATACGGCCACATCCCCGGCGAGGGCGTCATGGCCATCGGCGATTTCGCCACCCGCGAGGGAGCCGAGGAAGCCTTCCAGCGGATCACCGGGATACCGTTCGGCTCGCACGAGGAGGTGGAGGCCCGGCTGCGCGTGATGCACGCGAGCCACAGGTTGCTCGAGACCATCGAGAAGGCCCACTCGCGATTGCTCTGGGCTCGCGATCTCGCGGAGAAGGCCGCGAATCTGGTCATGCTGGACAATCCCTCAGGAGCTCAGGAGCTGCTCGACGAGATTGCATCTAGCGAGTACGCGAACGACGACCTGGACGCGATCACCGACGCCATCGCAGAGGCAACAGGGAGGGCGGCATGACCACCAAGACCATTTACATCAAGGATGAGAACGCCGAAACGTGGCGCAAGGCGGAACGCTTCATCGAAGCGTACGAGAAGAAGAGCCTGTCGCAGTTCCTCTTCGAGCACCTTCAGTCGGTGGTCGACAAGTACGAGCCCATCGCTGACGAGTTAGAGAGGCTCGAACAGCAGATCGCCGCTCTGAAGGCAAAGGCGGGGATTCTATGACCTCCCCGTCGATCATCACCTACCACGCCAGCCTGAGCAACGCCCGCGACCTCTGGGTCGAAGGCGACCGGATCCACGTCGAGGACCGCCCGCCTGAGCAGGGCGGGAAGCCGATCACCGAGGCGGAGCTGGCCCTGGTCGAGCGCGTCCGGCGGGAGAAGGGCTGGACTGTGTTCGGGATCAGCCAGAGCCGGGGATTCGCGTGGCGGAAGTCGAAGTCCGGCGACTGGCCGTGCGATCGGTTCATGTGGCTCGAAGGCAAGAACGACGAAATGACTAAACGAATTGGAGGAAGATTATGACTACGAAATTCAAAATACCCGAACTCCGGATGCCCACGCTCGAAGAGCACCGGGCGGCCTCGGCCGCATGGCTAAAGCGAGTAGGCCCCTGCCTGTACGAGAACTGGCCGGAGGCCCTGAAGGCGATGTCCTTCCGATCTGATCTGCTGGAACTGACAGCTACGGATCAGGAAACTCTCCGCGGCCTGTACGACGAGAAACCCAACGAAACGGCACTGAATGCTTTGGCCCAGCGGATCACAGCCGCAATAGCGCGGATTGACCCTGACGGCTGCTTCGTAAAACTTAGTTCGCGCAGCCCGAAGGATACGTTCTTTCCCGATGTGCCGCGATTCCAGACCGGAGACGACGTCCTCGGTGCGTTCATGAACAGCGAGCGAATCCTCGACGACCTGACGGAATACCGGTACGCCGATGCGGCCTGCTATCTGCTGCTCCGCGAGTTCCAGCCCATCCCGGCGCACGAGGAGTTTCGTTGCTTCATCCGCGAGGGCCGGATCGCAGGGGTTTCGCAGTATCAGTACCGCGATTTCTTCCCGGAACTGGTCGCTGCCCGGGGCGCGGTTGCCGCACGATGCTTCGCGTTCCTCGAATCGATCCTGCCGAAGCTGCACGTCCAGGACATCGTGGTCGACGTCTGGCTCGGCGAGACGCCCATGCTGATCGAGATCAACCCTTATGGGCTCTCCGACCCGTGCCTGCTCGACTATCCCGAGCTGGAAACGGCGGAGAGGCTTTTCAGGCTGGTCGAAAGCCAGCCGAAGAGCGAGGCCGCATGACCGGGCGCTACTTCTACCGCGACCCGCTTGCCGCCGCGTGGATGGCGAAGCACCATGAAATCAAGTTCGCCAACGGCGACTCGCTCCGCTCTGCATGCGAGGCGGTCGGAATGTATGGCCGGGACATGTCGAATGGCGGCGGGTTCTACATCCACCCCGACAGCCTGCACCTGCTGGAGCCGCAGGTGGGGGACGTGCTCTATTCCAAAATAAAGGACGGCATCAGCGTCGAGGAACTGATTTCGGACGAGCGCGCCGCCCAGACCGGACCCCACATCATCCAGCGTGGCGGGCGCATCATCCAGCGCAACGGCGTCGCCTTCCACTGGCCAGAAAGCGAGGCAGCATGAGCGACGATTTGGAATTCACGCAGCGCGACGTGGATGAGGTGATCCGTTCGCTCAGCAACCTGCGGGAGGACCAGGCGAACCATGCGATGCCTGGGCCAATTGATCGCAGAGGTTAAGGCGGCACCTGAGCCGCTTGCTTTTGCAGTCTTCTGGGTCGGTGAGAAGGACCTGCTCGAAGACGTTCAGATCAACTGGATCAGCAACCTGAAGCGGGGCGGAATCGAGAACATCATCCGCCACTCGTTCCAGCGGATATGTGAGGGAAAATCGGCTGAACCCTCCCCGCCTACTCTTCCCTCGGGATCACTTTGACATCAATCCCCATGATGAGCGGCTCCTTGTCCGCCGAGGCAGAAAAGCCCCGGTCGGACTTCCTCACCCACGGGATGACGTGCCGGTGGATGCCGTCGTAGAGCTGGGACAGGTTCAGGCCAGCGATCGTCACCTGCCAGATCTGAGTCCCCGCAAATCGGAGCGTGATGACCTGGCCGTGCTCCCCGGCCTGGAACTGGCTGTGGCTGTCGAGGTTCACGTACTGGAAGCTGACGATGCCCTCGGCTCCTTTCAGGCAGTGGAACGAGTAGACCGCCTTGGCCAGCGGCCTCGCATGGGCCTGATACGGCCCTTTCGGGTCGGGCAGCTCGCCGTCGTCTGGATCGGCCCCGGTAGCGGGCTTGGGCCCGCTCGTCTTGAGGAGATCGTCCAGAAAGCTGCTACCTTGCATGCGAATGCTCCTTCTCTCGCACGTTTCCCATAACATCGACGGCCTTTTCGCGCAACTGGCGGAACGCAGACTTCACGCGCTCGGTGAAGGTGACCAATCGGTTTCGCTTCCGGGGCTTCGGCTTCGACCTCCCCAGCAGCTCCGTGGCGGACTTTCTCGGATCGGACCTCTGGATGTCGGCTCGCAACTCATCTCTCGAGGCATCGGTGTAGATCGTCGCCCGTTCCCGCCCTCTGGAAACACTGACGTAGAACTGCTCCGCCGAAATGGCGGGACGCGACTGCTGCCCCATCGCTATAAGCACTCTGTCCACGGTCTTGCCTTGCGAAGCATGGGAGGTCGTAACGTAGCCCCATGCCAGATGCCCGTAATCCTTGCCCACGGTCCAGCCGTTGCCGAGCAGAATGTCGCCCTGCTCAGTGAAGCCTGCGACAGAATAGACGCTCCCGTTGTTGAGCTTGTGCTTGCCGTCGGCGGTTTTTCCGTTGGCGGTGATTCGGATAGTGTCTCCCACCGCGAGCGCGCAGCATCCTTCCTGGTAGACAGAGAAGTGCGAAGGGCTTTTGTACGAGTCGCCACGTTTGAAGCTGGCGATCCGGACCCGGTCCCCGGCCTTGAAGGTGCCGGAGTTGCGGTGGAACTGGAGGGTCTCGGTCCCGTCGAAGCGTTCGAGGTCGCCCTTCTCAGCGTCCGTCCAGTGCAGCGGAACCAGCGTCTTAAAAGCCCTCTCATCCTCCCCCACGATCCCCCGTTCCTTGAGCCGCGACCTGATCTCCTTCGTGATCCCGTCGCCCTCGGCGTGCGTCGGCGCCACGACGAGGACCGACCGGCCGGCGTCAAGCGCCGCCATGTACTCGTCGACCAGCGGCTTGCTGTCCCGGGCTTCCTTCACCCAGCCCAGCGAGGCGAGGGTATCATAGCCAGCCAGAATGTCACCCTTGGCGAGCGAAGCCACGGCGTCCTTGTAGCGACCCCGCTGGCGGCGGATGTCTTTGAGTTCGGCCACGGGGAGCCCGGCGAACTGCTCGAGGACACGGAGCGTCGCCCCACGCTCGACCGAACCGTGCTGTTTCCGGTCGCCCTGGAGCACGACGCGGGCCCCCAGCTCCTCGGCCGCGTCGAAGACGGCCCGGACCTGCCGGATGCCCAGCAGCCCGGCCTCGTCCACCCAGATGACGCCGCCCCGGGCCTGCTCGCGGTATTTCTCGTCGATCAGGAACCGGGCAACGGTATCGGCCTCCTCGAAGCCCTCCTTGCGGAGCACTCCCCGGCTGGCGTCCGCCGAGGGGGCGAGGACGACGACCGGGCGGTCGATCCCGGCGATGGTCGCCTTCATCGTGTGCGTCTTGCCCGTGCCAGCGGCCCCGCGGATCAGGATGACCCGGTCGGGCGAGTCCCAGACGTGGCGGGCAATGGCGGCCTGCTCGGGGGAGAGTGTCGCCGTCGGCGCGCAGGAATTGCGGCTTTCGCCGGAAAGCGAGGCTGAGAGCCGATGTTGAGCTGGCGCGGAACCGTGTGCGCCGCGTGCGCGGATTTCGCCCTGATTTGGGTCAGGAAGCGAGGATTTCTGCGGCTCTGACCGTGCGCACCCCATCGGCCTGCACGTCCCACGGCCCTCGCGGGCGAACGCGACGACCCGATCCTCCTCGGCCAGCACCTCCCGCGTGGTCGCCTCGCCGGTCTTCACCAGCAGCCCCTGCCGCTTCGCCTCGGCCTTGACGCCCTCCGGCGTCACCGAGCCGATGCCCTGCCGGATCGCCGTCTCGTAGAGCCGCCTCTCCTCGACGACGCTCTTCCGCTCGAACAGGTGGCCGATCGCGTACCGGACTGCCTCCGGCTCGCTGCTCTGGTACGACGGCCGCCCCTTGAGGCTGGCAAGCTCCTGACGCTCCTTGCCAGTGAGTCGGCTGACATAGTAGCCGTTGAGGTCGTCCGCCAGCTCCTTGGTCTTGCCCAGCCGCGTGGTCGCCCCGAGCTTGTCCATACCCTCCGGCGTCGTGATGCCGAGCTTCGCGGCCACCGCCTTGATGTACTCCCGGCGGCGGCTGAACTTCTTCACCAGGTCGTCGGAGATGCCCTCGATCTCGAAGGCCTTGTCCTTCCGGCGGATGCCGTAGCCGAGCTCTCGGAGGTTCGCGGCCAGGCGGTTGTGGTAGATCGCCTCGTAGTACGGCGCGTCGTGCTTGATCTGCCCCATCTGGGCGGCCTTCCACTTTCCCTCGACAGGGTCGTGGGTCGTGTTCAGCACGAACACGTGGGAGTGAAGCGACATATCGGGGCGCTGGTCCTCGGCCGAGATTCTCGTGTCCCGGTGCGTGAAGTGGCAGGCGACGATGTTGCCGGTCGTGCGGTCCTCGTTCTTGCCTCCGACGCGCACGCGGCCCTGCATGTCGGCCTCGACGAAGGACATGGCATAGCGGACCGCATCCCGGTGGGCTTCCTCGATCCGGGGATCTCCGGCGTTACCGGCCCCGGCCAGCTCGCGGGCAAGGCCCACGCTCTTCGTGCTGTTGAACGTCAGGTCCATCCCGACGCGGCCGTCGTCGCGGGCATGAGGCCGGAGCAACTCGCCCGTGCGGGGGTCGATGTTGTCGCAGAGCTTTTCGAAATCGGCGTAGTTCGCGGGGCCTTGGAGTCCGAGCATCTCGGCACCGCGTCCCAGCCACTCGCCGGGGGTGGCGGCATAGTAATCCGCGGACTTGTAATAGGCTTTCGCAGCTGCTGGGCTGGTCAGCCAGTGGGTACGCAGCAAGGGCATCTCCGTGTGGGCGGGCGAATCCTACAGGGTGCGTCGGGGACGTCAACCAAATAGAACAGGGCGATCCGGCTGATGCCGTCGGGCTCTCGTGAACCGAGCCGCGGGGCGTCTCGGCCCTGAAGGGCTTCGATCCCTATCGCTATAGATGCCGCAGAGGGGTCAGGTGATCGGCGACCAGTATCAGGGGTCGGCGACCCCTCGGCCGCCAAGGGATAGACGCAAGCGTTGGCCGGCGGTATCCCCGAAATTCCCAAGGGGGAATCCCGGGTGATACCCCTCCGCCGCCCAATCCCTTGGCAGCCACACCCCGCCGCTCGCCGCTTGGCAGGGTTTCAGGGACGCGGCCTTCGGCCAGTCCTGAAACCCCTACCTACTGGGGGTTTCCAACCTCAACTGAAAGGAATCATCTATGCCTAACATCGGAATCCTACTCGGGAAACCGTCCCCGACCGACCACCACAAACTACCCTTCAAGGACGTGCTGCGTGTGGCGGAGCTGCTGGCGGAACGCTTCAAGGTCCTGAGCGACAAGCTGCCCTATCCGCTCAACCCCGGATTCGATCCGAGGCTGGTAAAGGAAATCCGTACGGCCCTGCGAGCCTTGAAGGGCACACCGAACGGGTCCGTGAGCCGCGAGACTCTCGATCAGTGGATCAGCGAACTGAGCGGCTTCCGGGACCAGCTCGCCGCTTGGTGTGAAGGCCTCGTGACCTTCCGTCATCCTGACAGCCCGTTGGGAAAGCTACGTTTTCCTCAAGATCCTCGGGAGGCGGCGGGCCATCAGGTGGATCATCGCCAGCTTGACGAACGCCTCGCTGCTGGAGGTCGTGCCCTCGTAATCCTTGCTCAGCCGACGCCATCGGCCCAGCCAGGCGAACGTCCGCTCCACCCGCCACCGGAACGGGATCGCCTTGAACGTCTTGGCCCCGGGCTCCTTCGCCCTGATCTCCAGGCGGAGCCGGTTGCGGGCGCGCAGCGCCGCCACCCACTCGGCGATCCCGCCGTTGTAGATCGCGTCGGCGACGATCAGCCGCAATCGCATGAAGCGATGGCGCAGCGGCTCCAGGACGAGCCTCGCCCCGTCGCGGTCCTGGATGTCGGCGGCGTGGACGACGACCGAGAGGATCAGGCCGAGGCAGTCGACCAGGATGTGCCGCTTGCGGCCGCGGACCTTCTTGCCCGCGTCGTAGCCGCGGGGCCCCCCTTTTCGGTCGTCTTGACCGACTGGCTGTCGAGGATCGCCGCCGAGGGCTGGCGCTGGCGGCCGTGGGCCCGCCTCAAATCGCCGCGGAGCAGGTCCATCAATCGGTCGAAGGTGCCGTCCTTCTTCCAGATGCGGAAGTACCAGTACACGGTGGCCCAGGGCGGGAAGTCGTGCGGCAGGGCCCGCCACTGGCAGCCGGTACGCGCCACGTACAGCAGGGCGTTGACGACCTCGCGGCGGTCATGCTTGGCGGGGCGGCCGCCCTTCTTGGGGGCCGGGATGACGCGCTCGACCTGGGCCCACTCGGCGTGGGCCAGGTCGCTGGGATAGGCGGTGCGTGTGTCCATGCCAGAAGGCTAGGACACGCTTTCCCAACAGGCTGTGAGGACCACGGGAAGCCGAACGGCAAGTTGGTGGACGAGGAAATCCCGTTCTAATGGGGCGAGGGGCCGGGGTAGAATCCGGCCCCCAACCTGAGCCGGTCAGTCAGGGGGCGAACTGAGCGGCCGCAGAAAAGCCGCAGGAAGGATCTGAACTGTGGGGCATCACACATCTCCCCGCCGTTTTGCCCAACGGCCGATGGAACGGGGCAAGCGGCTGATCCGGCTCAAGAAACCGGCCAATGCCGAGGTTTTCCTAACTTCCCGCCCGTTCCTTACCGCGGCTCGTTCCGCCACCCTCACCGCTCCACTCGCCGCTCAAACCTGGTTCAGGTACAGCAGCTCATCCTGCCCGACCGGCAGCGCGAGTGGGTAGAGATCCCACCGCTGGGCTGGGTGCGTCCGCACGTGGGCGTAGGCCAGGGCCAGGAGGATGATGAGGATGGTCAGGACGGTCCAGTAGAGCCGATTCATGGCTGTCATGCGCCTTCCGGGTTACAGACGGTGCAATCCTCCGCGTGGTTGCCGTGTGGGCAGACGACCGGTTCCGGCTTTAGCAGCCCTACCACCCTCACCACGTCGGACCCTTCCAGCGGCGGCTGCCCGTTTGCTCCGTGGGTGTAGCCCTGCTGGTACGCCAGTTTGAGGTCCTCGGCGGTGTAGGTCATGGCTGTCCGCTTTCTTTTCCGTCGCTCTTGTACATGAAGTATCGACCGACCGCTCGATAGATCTGGGAATCAACTGCGTCCCAAGACTTCGGGTTATAGGTTGATCCAAAAGTGATCCGCGCCACGGTGGGCAAACTGCCTGCGGGGAGCGTGGTCGGAGCTCGACTGCCGTGAACTGCTACGCGTATCAGGCAATCGCGACCCGGATATCGATAGTAGCACGCCTCACTCTTCATGCTCGTGTAATGATGCACGAAACCTGCCGCCTTCAGTCGCTCGACCGCATACTCGCAATAGGTCCGTCTCTGCGAATCAACCATGTGCCTTTTCTTCCGAATCTGTTGCCTGTTTGGGCAGTCGCCACCGCCTCCGCATCGTACGTTTGACGAGGCTCCCAACGACTTGGTTTTTCAACTGCTTCTCGATGCCGAAGTGGGTCAAGCTACCGCCCTGGAGTTCCGTATGGGCAAGGATGCCAGTTAGATGCTTTGCCAGCGCGCCCTTGATCTCGGGAACAAACTTGCATCCAGCATGACGCTCGATTTCGTCAAGAGCATGTCGCGATGCCTTCTGCGCGAGGGACAGGGTAATGTGAAAGCTGCTCTTGCGTGCGTCGGCCATCCGAACACCGATCACGTGCGTTTGGGTTCCAAGCAGACGTTCGTCGTTCAAAGCGAAGCGGATAGTACCTACTTGTTCTGCCAAATCTGCCCCGCCTTCAATGAGTTGCAGCGCCGCTTCGATCACCGTAGCCCTGTCGTCTCTCATCACCTCCCGCGGCTGCTCGGCCTCATGCTGGCGGACGATGGCGATGGCCTTATCCACCACGGAGTTAACCTGTTCAGAAAAGGGCGCGAGGTTGGGCCGGCCATCGACGTAGTAGATACCCTCTTTCAAACCTTCCAGCTTCTCTATCAGCGTCGTGCTCATGCCTCGTCCCTCACGTGCTTCGGCTCCTCTGAGGCCGGCTTGTTGTACGCCGCCACCATCTTCGAGACCTCCGAATTGGCCGGACTGATTCGGTCCTCCGCTACGCAGATGAGCCGCCCCTTCAGGTTGCGTTCGCCGTCGGGCATGATGTCGTACTCAGTCGTGTGCCGGCCAAAGTACCTCCCAACGATGCGGCCGTAGACGGGCCTCGAGTCGCTGTCGACAATCACAGGATCGCCGATTTCGTAATTGCGGCGGATTGGCATCACGACCTCGCTTTCAGCATGGCGTCGGGAGTACGCCCCTCACGGACGAGCGGGCCGGTCGCTACACTGGAAACGGGCTCGAGTACCCAGGCCCTGCATCCAGTTTGCTTCACCAGCCGCGTGGCTTCCTCATACGCCGCCTCAAAGCTGGCATGCTTCACCCTCGGCGCGCTTCCGCCTTCGAGAAACACCATCCAGAACTCTGCGGCGAAAGCTGCGGCTTTCGGCTCCGCGACGGGCTCCACCACGCGGTAGGCGATGATATCGCCGGCCTTGCCCCGATGGTCCCACCAGAAGCTTCCCGCTCTGAACTGTTGGTTGTCCACGCCGCGGTGGCGCGTCTCCACTATCGTCTCAGGCAACACCGGACACTCGCCGCCGTACCACTTAATCCATCCATCGGCGTCGGGATATTCGGCGGGGGCGACCCATGGAGCGATCAGGTCAGCATCGTGCCCATAGCCGCTAAAGTAGAAGCCTCCGTCTTCTGTCCATTGGGTACGTTTCCCGTCGATGTTTCCTACAAGAGGAAGGTTCCTACCGCTTTCTATTGACTCCACCACCGCCTTCCGGCCATCGCGCGTTTTCCAAGTACCTATGCCAAATTCCGTCACTTCATCCTCCTTACGTCAACAGTTGTGTCCAAATCTTCCGGCCTCAGCGAATAGGCTTCCGCGATCATTGCCGCCCGCTTGTTCGCCCAGCGATACACCATCTTCGAAGGGCTCGGAGGCAGTTCGAACGCCACGCCAGCATCGGCCGACATGCGGTTAAGGGCCTCGACCGAGGAGAGGGAGTAGCCGACCTCCTCGTGGTGCTGACGTGCCTTCCGCTCTTTCGCGATTTGCTGGGCAGCCAGCCAGTCGCTGATGGGGATGGTGGCTAGCAGGCAAAGCGCGATTACGAGGTGGCGATTCATACCCCACCCCCACACAGCGCTTCGTTCGCGACAGGGCTGTTGACGCGAGCTGCTATCACTCCGGCCTTGTAGCCCATCTCGCGTCCATCTGCGTATCCGCCGAGATATCCCTGTTCATGGCCGTAGTCGTAGCCAACGAGATAAATGCAAGCCATAATCGCGATCAGGACGACGAGCCCGATTCCGAGGACTGAGCCCGCGCTGATTTCTCTGGTTTCTGCGTTGTCGTTCGTGTCAGCCATGGCCAGCCTCGCTCTTCGGGGTCAGCAGCACCGCGGGGCTGAAGATGGAGTCGAACACGCCCTTGTAGTCGATGGGCCTGATGCGGAAGCTGTCGACCAGCCGCTCATGAGCCTTGTCGATCAATTTCTGCGCGTCATCCGGCTCGCAGGTTTCATTCGGAAGCGTCCCAAGGGTGGAGTCGGCGTCGTTGGCCATCGAGTCGGGAACCACCTGCATGATGGCTTCGATATCCTCGCGGCCCATATGGACGCGGTTCCTGATGCACGAATCGGTGAGGGCCGTAAGGACGTCGCGGTAGACCTGATGAAAGTTGTCGAGGCGAGCGTAGGCCTGCTCCTCTTTGGGCGATACGTCCAGCTTGCCGTGGTCCATGTTGTCGGGGAAGTTGCTCACGGCCGCCTCCTATGCGTTGAACGTGGGCTGGGCGGCATAGCGATGCGCGCCGTATTCGAGGTTCAGCCTCTCGGCTCGGTTGCGAGCCCGGTTGCGCTGTGCGTAGCTGTATACGCTGCTAACTGCGTTGCCGGTCTTCAGGTCGATGATCTGATAGGTGGTCTTTTCCATATTGCTCTCCATTTAGTCGTTGACGGAATTGACAATAGCAGCCTATTATTACCGAGTCAACAACTAATTATTACGGTAGCAACATTGATTAAGAAGCCCAATTACATACGGACTTCCATTAGCTTACCCCCGGCCGTCCACGCCGAGCTGGTAAAGCGAGCGGACAAATTTGGCATGCGCGTCAGTCCGTACTTGCTGCAGCTAATCGTCGAGGATCTAAAAAGGGGAGAAGCCAATGACAAAGATTGAGCTCACTACAAGCGGTATTTACAGAATCAGTTGCAAGGCTACTGGCAAGCAATATATTGGAAACTCCCAGCACATCGGCTTGCGCTTGGCCAGCCATTTGACGGCGCTACGGTCCGGCACCCATTTCAACGCATCCATGCAGAACGACTGGGAGGTTTTTGGTGCCGAAGCCTTTGAGTTTGAGATCATCGAGATTATCACAGACCGGGCTGAGCGTTATCGCAGGGAGTCAACCCTCCTCAGGGACAGTGGTCTCAGGGAGATCCTCTACAACGCTCAAGGAGACAGTTGCAGCGACAGCGGCGGGCAAAGCACTACATTTTCTCTGCGTATATCCAAGTCGCTCTGTGCAATTTTAGAACAAGCCGCCAAGCGAGAGCATCGCACCGTTAACAATTTGATAACCAAAATTCTGGCAGAGTGGGCAGAATCACAAAGCCAAGCAGAGTAACAATGAGGGAGGAGACCCACTATGAAGATTGAGATTTGGCAGACCATCGACCAGAAATGGAAAATCGACGTGATCACCGGCAATCGCAAAGTTCTATTCCGCAGCGCTATCGCCTACGCCAGCCGACGCAACGCCCATGCAGCCGCCAAACTGCTCAAGGCCCAGCTCGGCAAGGCGAAGATCGTCGAGGCTGAATGACCGCCGAAACCGACGAACTGCTCACCGACCTCCGCGCCATCTGGGCGGAACAGCACCCGGGCCGCCCTCCGAAGTCCGAATTTTCGGACGAGGTGATCGCCGCGACGATCTACCTGTCCCGGCGGATCGACATGGTCCTGAAAACCCGCGTCATCGAACCCGCCTACGCCGAGGGTGCCGAGCGGCAGCCGACGGCACGGAAGCGGACTCGCGTGGAGCAGCCGGAATGAAGCCCTACGACCCCGAGACCCACGACCCGCTCGTCAAAGACCTGCACGATCGCTGGGGGTTGAAGGCTTACGAGATCGGCTCCCGGATCGGGGTGCGGACCGAGCCCGTCCATGACGCGAAGCGGCGCATGGGCCTCACCGAGCAGACGCGACGCATGATCACGAAGAACACCGACCGGGAACCCGCCCCGCCGAAGCTGCGGCAGAACCCCCTTGTCTTCGCCAAGGCGTGGCTAATGGCCCGGTTCGTGGAGAAGGCGTCGGGCTTCTGGTTGGACGGCGTGCCGGTGAGCCTGGACACGCTCATGCGGGCGGCCAACACCGCCGCCAAGGATTGCGGGGCGGAGCAGTTGGTCCATTCCGAGCGATGGCGCGCATGATCTCCGGCCTCTTCGAGATCGAGCACAACAGGCTTCCGGCCCTTGCCCAGGAGTACGAGCTGGCCAAGGAGCACAAGCGGGAGGTGCTCAAGCGACGCATCCCCTGGAACCCAGAGCACAACCGGCGGTTCCGGGACGCCTTGGAGCGGGAGGAGGCGGCGAGGGAGCGGTATGTCTCGGCGTTGGTCAGCCGTGAGTGAGTCGGTAATCGTCGCCCAATGCCTCGAATGGCTCGCCTTGCGGCGGATCTTCGCCTGGCGGAACAACACGGGAGCCTGCAAGCTGGATGGGCGCTGGCTTCGCTACGGCCACCCCGGTAGCGGGGATATCCTCGGCATCCTGCCCAACGGCCTGTTCCTCTCTGTCGAATGCAAAACACCGGTGGGCCGGCAGTCCAAACCTCAGAAGCTCTTCCAGTCCATGGTCGAGAAGAACGGGGGCGTTTATCTCGTGGCGCGAAGCGCCGCCGACCTAGAACGGCACTTCATCGAAGACCCACGCCTCGCATCCGTTGGTCTGAACGTCTGATGGCGGCACCGCCTTCGCGAGGGCGCAATGGCCATTTTTCCAGTTCTGACACGTGCGGCAGGACCGCTGCTCAGAAAGACTCTCCAAGAAAGTCAATAGGTTCCGAAGGCTCTGAATCAGCTCTTTCTTTTTCTGCGGCTGCAGCAACGGTAAATCCTGTAAGGTCATATCCGGTTATCTCCCAAAATCTCTCTCCCTGTTTCACCCGGATCGCCACCGGTTTGGTCAATGAGTCTGAATATTCGATCGCCAACGCGATGCAGTCCGGCGGCTCGAACGGAGTGCGCCGTTTCCACCAGTCGACCGCCTTACCCCGGGCGAATCCCGGCGGGTGTTCGAGGCAGATCCACTCCCGATAGGTATTGATACCGCAGTGGTACTCGACACGCATCGTCGGAATCTTGTCGGACTTCTGGTGTTTGTGGTAGCTGACCGAGTGGACCAAGACCCATTCGCCGAGGCTTGGCGCCGGGAGATCTCCCAGCGCCATCACTTCGCCCGTGCTCGCCGTCGTACCATGGTTGACCCGCTCGGGTGGGGTGAACTGCCGACCGCAATCGGCACATTCGAGGGCGCCAAGTGGCGAGGCCATGCGGCAATCTGGGCAAATCAGGCAGGATCGCTCGTGTGCCTCGCGCTTCCCGCGCGTACCCGCCGCCTTAGGCGGTTTGAGGTGCGCGATCGGCCCGTGGTAGTCGATGTTTCCGGCATAGTCGAGCACCAGGCAGTTCGCCTTCCCGGGGTGCAGCCGCATCCCTCGGCCGAGGATCTGGTAATACAGCCCCGGGGAGAGGGTCTTTCGCAGCAGAACCAGCAGGTCGATGTTCGGGGCGTCAAACCCGGTCGTATGGACCCCAAGCGACACCAGCGCCCTAAGGCGGCCCGACTTGAAGTCGTCATGGGCGGCATCCCTCTCAGCGTCCGGCGTTTCACCGTGGACGAACTTGGCGGTGATGCCTCGCTCCCTCAAGGCGGTTTCGACATGCTCCCCGTGCGTCCGACCGGCCACGAATACCAGCCACGACTTCCGGTCGGAAGCCAGCGCGAACACCTCGTCGAGAGCGGCACGGGTTAACTCCTCCTTGTCGACCGCCGCTTCCTGCTCACGGCTGTTGAGCTCGCCGCCTACGATCCCCACGCCGGACAGATCAGCCTGGATTTCGGAAGGGCGGCTCTTCAGCGGACAGATGTGCCCGGCCTCGAGCAGCTCGGTCAGGCTGACCTCAGCGGCGATGTCGGTGAACAGCCGGTCGCTCCCCTCGTGCAGCATCCCGGTCCGCAGCCTGTAGGCGGTGGCGGTTAGCCCGATGACTTTCAGACGCGGGTTGACCTCGCGGAGGCCGGCGATGAACCGGCGGTACATCCCGTCAGAGTCCGGGGACAGGAGATGGCATTCGTCGATCAGCACCAGGTCTCGCCAGCCGAAGATGTGCGGCTTGCGGAACACCGACTGGATGCCGGCGACGGTGATCGGGTCGCGGCTGCGCTTCTGACCGAGGCCTGCGCTGTATAGCCCCGCCGGGGCATCGGGCCAGAAGGCCGTGATCTTCCCGAAGTTCTGTTCGAGCAATTCTTTGACGTGCGAAACGACCATCAGCCGCTGGTCCGGCCAGGAAGTGAGGATGGTCTTGCACAGGGCCCCGATGATCACGCTTTTCCCGCTGCCGGTCGGCAAAACAAGCAAGGGGTTGCCCGAATGGTGCTCGAAATACTGGAACAGCCCGTCAATAGCCCCCTGCTGGTAGTCACGAAGCTGCATAATCAGAACGCTGCTATCCCATGGCACGCTCCGCGGAAGTCGCACCATTTGCATTTAAAGAACTCGGGTCTCTCGCTCAATCGGGCCGGGGCCTCTCCCGCGGAGAGGATTCGCTTGGCTTTGGCCAGGAGCGCCTTCGCCATCACCGGGTTGGGCTCGGTCCGGCACGAATCGAACTCCCGCCCTCCTGGCGTGCTCACGGTCAGGTAATGCCGGGTAAGGTCCATCAGTTCCATATAAAGGACGCCCTGCGCGTAGTACACCGGGTCCCATGCGGCCAGCGCCGCCTTCTCGCCCACCGTGGACTTCAGCTTCCGCAACTCGTCGTATTTTTTCTGGCCGACCTGCTTGTGCTCCCAGACATGGGGAGTAAGCGGAGCCTGCAGAAGCCCCCTGATGACGCCATCGACGTGCCAGCCGAACCGGCCGTCGAAGAGCGTGCCGCCGATCTGGCCGCCCGTCTGTTCGTCCACCGTCCACAACTCGACGCCCGGAACCATCCGCAGTCGCTCGGCCATGACCGCCTCGCCGCGGTGGCCGTCCTCGAAACGCTTGAGGCTGGCCGCGTCGAACGGCTTGCGCGGGACTTCCTGCCGTATCGAGTACCAGAGCTTCCGCTCGCACTCATCGCCGATCGCGGACGCCCCGAGGTAGGAGCGGCGCGGCTCCAACGCCGCTCTCCGCTCCAACTCCCGGTCGATCGCCGCGAGAGTGGGGTCAACCACTTCGGGGATCAGGGCCATAGGCTACTTCTTCGCCCAGGCCGGGGCGGCCTTGGCGGCAGCAGGAGCACCCGTGCCGGCCGAGGCCGAAGCCGTGGCAGCCGCACGTTCACCAACGGCTTCGTAGCCCTTGATGATGTTGCGGGGGTTGTAGCCTTCCTTCTTCTCAACGTCGACCTTGATCATCAGCGGGCGGTTATGCAACTCGTTCGAGTCCTTAACGCGCAGCTTGCCGATCGCGTGGCAGATCGCCGAGAAATCCTTCTGGGCGATCTCCTGTGCGACCGGGTTGCTATTGACCAGGTTGAGGTTGTTGAAGATCAAAGCGCCGTCGAAGGTCCCCTCGATCACCTTAAAGGTCATGGCGAGAAGACGGTCGTTAGCTCCTTCGGAGCCGTATTGCTGCGCTTCGGCCGCCTTCTTGGTCGGCTTCACGTCGCTGGCCTCGATGATCGCCTTATACCAGCCCGGCGGGATGACCTCGCGAGGTTTCGAGGGCTCGACGGCTTCCGCGTTAAATTCTTGTCCTAAAAATGCCATTGGTAGTTCCTTTCGTAAGTTGATAGGTTATCAAGCCGCCTCGGCGCTCGCCTCGGAAGCCGGAGGCTCAGACAGCGCGGCTGCCATCGCCTCATTGAACGCTCCCCAGGAAAACGGCAGCTCGGCGGGGAGACCGTACCGATTGCCAGCCATAAAGGCAGGGCTTTCGACCGTGTGGAGCACACGGTCACCGGCCCGGCCTTTGGTGACTTTCTTCTTGAAGCCCACATCCTTCGCGTCGATGTAGACGTCCTGATTCGCGAACAGCAGGCAGTCCGACCACTCCGTGAGGATGGCGGCGGACTTCGCGTGCAGCTTGAGCTGGTGCCGGTCGTAGGAGTCGGTGAGCGGGTTGTCGTAACGCTTCACCTGGTCGTGAGCGATCAGCACGACGGCCATGCCCTTGTCGTTACGCAGGGCGGTGAGTCCGTCGAACAGCTGCTTCCAGAGGTTGACCGCCGCGACGTAACCCGCCCCATAGCCGATGTCCTCGATGGACTTCTTGCCGGCTTCCGCAGCTACCTGCTGGAAGATGAGGGCCTCGAGCCAGTCGGCCGAGTCTATGATGACCGTGGAGAACGGGTGGTCCTGGGTGTAGAGGGCCTCGACCGAACCGATCACGTCGCCGTAGGACGCAAGTTTGTCCTTGGCGATGCGCGCGACGTTCAGAGCACCGGACCCACCCTCGATGTCGAGGATGATGGCGCCTTCGATATCGGCGGCGAACGTGGTCTTGCCGATCTTCGGGGGACCGTAGAGCACGATGCGCGGGGGGAGGATGACGCGGGAGGCTTTGATTTCTGCAAGGTTAATGGGCATTGGGAGTTCCTTTCGTTGCTATGGGGTGGCGACCGGGGCCGGGGTCGTCAACCCCGGTGAAGTGTGACGCACCCCGGTCATGGAGCTATGCGGCGTCTTTCACGCTGAACGCGGGCTTCTTCGGCTTCAGCGTGAGAGCGGGCTGGATCTGCTTGTAGGCGTCCGGCAGGTTATCGCGCAGGTAGTTGATGGCCTTGCCGTCCGGCTTCCAGATGCCGGTGAACGGGAACGGCACCGATGCGTCCCAACCCTCATACGCGGCGTTGAGCTGCTCCTGCGACCATTCCTCGCTGAATCCGGTGGCGATCTTCATGCCCGTGGGCAGCGTGTGCGTGCCCTTCTCGGGCAGATCGGCATGGACCAGTTCGTAGATCTGCGACTCGATGGCAATGCGGCGGGCGTTCGCTTCGTTTTCTTTTTGCTTTTCGATCTTCCACGCATCGGTGAGAAGGGCGAGTTGCTGTTTGGTGCTATCTTCCATAAAGGCTCCGTAAGTTGGTTGTTGCATAAATAGATAATTCGTAGTAAGACGGACATTAGATGCAACGAAATGCAATGTCAAGCAATATTATGCGAGGTATTATGGAGCTATGGAACGCTAAGCAGACAGCCAGGTTTTTGGGTCTTACATACTCCCAGCTCTGGCGAATAATCGGCGAGGGTCTGCCCCATCCGCCCTATATCGTGGTCGGCGCTCGCAAGCGATTCGTTCGTTCCGAGGTTGAGCGTTGGGTACTGGAAAACCAGGTCTCCAGCCCTGCATCGGCCCCGGACGCCGGTAAGCCTGTATGACCCGCAGCCCCTTCCAGATCGCGGCGCCTGACCTGCGCTCACGCGGATATTCCGTCATCCCGCTTGCGCCGACCCAGAAATACCCGACCATCGAGCGCTGGTCGGAGTTCTGCTCACGCCTCCCCTCCAACGAGGAGCACGGCCGCTGGCTTGGCTGGGTAGCGTCTAACGTCGGGCTGTGCCTCGGCTCGGCCAGCGGCGTCATCGCCCTGGATTTCGACGACGACATCGACAAGCTCCACGCCAGCATCATCGCCGTGATCCCGGATTCCCCGGTCAAGAAGCGGGGCGCGAAGGGTTTCACGGCCTTTTACCGCTATTCCGGCCAGCGCAGCCACGGCTACAGCGTCCGGGGGACCCGCGTGCTCGACGTCCTTTCCGAGGGCCGTCAAACCGTCTTGCCGCCTTCCCTGCACCCGTCCGGCGGGGCCTATGAGTGGATCACACCGCTGACTCTGGCCGACATCGCCCCCGGCGATCTCCCTGAGATCCCGGCCGCGTCCATGCAGGTGATCGCCTCGCTTTTCCGCCCGGAGCCGGTAAAGCCCGCTCAGCGGCAGAGTTTTCACGATCCGTACCGCGAGACCGATCTGGCGGACATCGCCGAGGCCCTGCGCTGCATCCCCGCCGACGACTACGACGTCTGGATCAGGATGGGCATGGCGCTGCGCCAGCACCTCGGCGACCGGGGCATGGAGCTCTGGGACCAGTGGTCGGCGACCAGCTCCAAATACGACTCCCGCGAGATCCCGAAACGGTGGAGGAGCTTCAACCGGGGGGACATCACCATCGCCAGCCTCTTCTACACGGCGATGGACCACGGCTACATCCATCCCCGGCGGGTCCCCGACCGCTCCGCTCTGCCGCAGGTCGAGATCGAGGAAGGCGGCAATCTTCGCCCTTTCGTAGCGGGCCGCGTGGATTCATCGCCCGATCCCGCGGCCATCATCCTGAACCCTCCGGGCCTGGTCGGTAAGATCGCCCGTTGGATCAACGCGACGTCGATCTATCCGCAGCCGATGCTGGCGGTCGCGGCAGCGATCACGGCAGCCGGTGCCGCCATGAGCCACAAGATCCAATCGCCGACCAGGTTGCGTACGAACTTCTACGCCATGGGTCTCGCCCCCAGCGGCGCCGGGAAAGATCACGCCCGCGATTGCGTCACGACGCTTCTTTGCAGGTCGGGCCTCGATGGGCTGATCGGCGGCACGCCGGCCAGCGGGGCGGGCATGCTGACCGCCCTCAGGGAGGGCGGCGGCAAGTGCCTCGTGCTCTGGGACGAGTTCGGCCGCGTGCTCAAGAACCTCACGCACAAGAACGCCGGCAGCCACCAGCGGGACATCCTGACCTACCTGGTCGAGCTGTTCTCCTCGGCCAAGAGCATGTACGCCGGGGTCCAGTACGCGAACCACGACGGCAAGATGAAGCGCACCCCCATCGAGCAGCCCTGCCTGTCCGTCTACGCCACGACCGTCCCGGAGCGGTTCTTCCAGACCCTGACCTCGGACGATGCGATCGACGGCTTCCTGGCTCGCTGGATGGTGTTCGAGTCGAGGGACTATACCCTGAAGCCCGCGACGCCGGCGGGGGACGTGAACGATCCGCCCGAGGATCTGTTGGCCGAGCTGCGCCGGTGGAAGGACGCGCCGAGCAATTACGACCCGAGGGGGAATATCGACGGGGTCTTGCGGATCAGCCCGATGGTGGTCAGCTACGAGTCCGAGGCCGAGCAGCTGATTGCCTCCTACGCCGAGGCGATGCGCCGCCGTGCCGCCGAGGAATCGGAGAACCGGACCGGCCTGTCGGCCATCTACGCCCGCTCTGCCGAGCACGCCATCAAGCTGGCTCTGGCCGCGCACGAGGGCGACACGATCGGCGTGGAGGCCATGCGGTGGGGTATCGCCGTCGCGGACCATTGCGGGGCCTACATGGCCGAGGCGGTCAAGCAAAACGTCGCCGAGAGCGACTACGAACGGAATATGAACCGCGTTCTCCAGGTCATCCGCGACGCGAAGGGACAATGGGTGGAGAACAGGGCTCTGCTCCTGCGGACGCGCAACCTTAAGTTCAGGGACCGCAACGAGATAATTGCCGGGCTGGTCGAGATGGGCGAAATCGAGCGTGACGAGGTCGAGAGCAAGACCAAGCCATCCTACCGGTACCGCGCGGTACGATAACCCCCGGAGTCGCGCCGCTGATTGGGGATTCCGGCGAACCAATGGGGGCGGTGGCGTGTCGGCTATAAGCCTTTCGTCCAGGCCACGAAGAGGGAAGCCCCGTGGATATCCTCACCCCCGTCGTCCCAGTTGAGCGGCAACACCCCAACTTCCGGCTCCTCTCGAGCTTCGAACTCTCCGGCCCGGAGCAGGCCGTGCTTCAGAGCTGGGCGGACGGCTTCCGGGACCGGGACGGGAAATTCGCCAAGGAATTTCAGACGACCTACAATTCGAGCTTCTGGGAACTCTACCTGTTCGCCGCGTTCTCGGAGCTCGGCTGCCAGATCGACCAGCAGCACTCCTCGCCCGACTTCGTCCTCGACTCCCCAGGGGGTAAGCTGATCGCGGAGGCGACGATTGCCTCGCACCCGGATGGTTACGCCCCGGAGTGGGAGCGTTCGGCCGATCCCGAGACCGTTCTGGGGATCAGCCGGGAGGAGATTGTGACCCTTGCCAGCATCCGGCTGGCCAATGCGATCACGGCGAAGCACCGCAAGTACACCGAGTCCTACTCGACCCTGCCGCATGTCGCCGGCAAGCCCTACGTTATTTGCGTCGCCCCGTTCGAGCAGCCCTATTTCTTCAGGCAGAACAACCTCGCGATCAGGAGGGTGCTGTACGGCTTTGACCAGCACATCTACAGCGACGATGAAGCGACGGGGACGCGCACGGTCTTCGGGGAGACGACCCGAGAAAGCGTTACGAAGGATAACGGGACCCAGGTGCAGCTGGGCCTCTTCACGCGTTCCGGCATGGAGGACGTGAGCGCCGTCATCTTCAGCACCACGGCCACCTTCTCCAAGGCCCAGGCCCTCGCCGCCGCCGGGCCGTATCCGGTCGTCTTCTTCGCTGAAAGGTACAACGCGGACGGCCTCAAGCCCTACGTGATCCGGCTCCCGCGGCCCGTCTACCGTGAGACACTGCTCGACGGCCTTCAGGTCTGCCTCAATCCCCTGGCGGCTCGGCCACTGGATCCGGGTTGGCTGGTCGAGCGCGGGGCTGCGCTGCACAGCTTCGATCCATCGACCGGAAAATACCTGGCGATGGCTCCCGACGGTTTCCTGATCAGCCGGGTTAGTCGGGGGTTCCTGCCGCCGGGTGGGACCGCGGGGCATGCCCGCGCGCCGCAACCCTCCGACACGTTCAAGCGCCCGCGCCTTCCCGAGTTCCCCGAAGGTCAACTCGTGCCGGTCGGCGGTCAGGTGATGACCAACGTCGATCATCACCTCGCCCACTATCGAGGCTGGACCATCATGGTCGCCCGCGACGTCGTGGATAACGATTGGGGGGCTCAGGCCTTCGAGGGGCTTTACCGTTCATTGTCCGAATGCCAGGCCGGGACCACGCCCCGTTGCCACCTACTTGCGCGGGGCTGGTATCCCTCTCCCGCCGAGGCGCTGGAGGAAGCGAAGGGGCGGGTCGACGCCGAGATCGGGCGCCGAAGTGGCGCTCAGGAGACGCCTTCGAGATAAATCGCAAAAAGGCACGATTGGTCGCGGGGTCGCCCGCGATTTTTTCGGCAGGGCGACTCTATTGTTTTTTAATATTAATTTTTTTAATATTAATATAAAATATAAATTAATCACATTAATCGCATACTCTATTTGCCTCGCCTCCTCTTGTCGGGGGTGTGCTTACGGGCATACTGCTGCGATTTATCTCGTGAAGCAGTCATCCGGGCTGGTATTAAAGCGTCGAAACAAGGGGCTACCAGGAAAAGATAAATCTCAGCGATTAATTCTCCCTGCGATTTATCCCCCCCTAGACAGCCATGAGACGTATCCCTCTGTGAATCACGGCTTGCGCACCACTACATCCTGTGGCACGATACCCCCAACCAGCTAGGGGTAGCGGATGCAGCCGAAAGACGAGTGGAACGACGTTCCCAGGGAGAAGATCATCGCAGAAGTCGACCGCCTCCGTGAGTCCGTCTGCAGGCTCCTGCGCCTGGCGGGCAAACCGGCGGCCGTGAGCTATGCCAGCCGCGAGGACGATTCTGTCCCCGCGGGCTGGGCCGAGCGCCACGGCATCGCCATCCCCCGAGCCGACGGCGTCTTCGAGTCCGGCAGCGCATGGGTTCGGATCAAGCACGGCGTCATCATCGGGGCGGGCCTCAAGAACCAGTCCATCCTGTTGCTCGCGATCTCGCTGGAGCTCCTGGATCAGGGGGCGGAGCATCACGCGAGCCTTTACCGCGACTGGCGGGCGGCCTTCCTGTCCCGCCTCGACCCGACGAGGTCAGGGGACGCGGGGAGCGACGGTACCGAGGCGTGGACCAAGGAGGACCGCTACAGCAAGCTCATCCACCGGGTCGAGAAGGATGATCTGGACGCCATGGACAGCATCGTGGCGAGTCGCCCCAAGGCCAGGCACCTCGCGGCGTTTCAGGGCAACCAGGCTACCTTTATCGAAGCGTTCGAGAAGGTGGTTAAGGCGATGGTGGAGATCAACCAGGAAGCCGGGCAGGCACGGCTGGCATAAGGTTTCCACACTAAACACTTGCGGATTTCATAAATTCGACGTAAATTGATTTTGCAAAGACGATTTGTCGCGCCCGGAATCTGGTTTCCGAAGCGTTTTTTCACCCCGCCAGCGAGCGGGGTTTTTTGTTACCCGTATGGCAAGGAAACTGCACTTTCGGGTATTTCGTGCGTGAGCGGGTAGACGGGGGCCGGCCCGAGC
>ERZ778018.1034-NODE-1034-length-28415-cov-5.120381_pt1 | contig 28415 bp, 23 predicted proteins | sample MGYA00375748_ERZ778018 | MGnify/ENA primary metagenome ERZ778018 (study PRJEB29350, sample SAMN05509839) | bioreactor metagenome | biome: bioreactor; material: wastewater | place: South Africa: University of Cape Town | collected 2014-04-22 ... | reverse complement strand
GGCCGCCTTATTGATGGTCGGTCTCCTCTGCGTCTCTCTGGGCGTCGCGACCGGAGCCGACGCGACCGGGCCCAATGGTCAGCGGGCACTCGGCGGCTCGGCTAATCCACTCTCCAACTACCGGCTCCCGTTTATCGCGCTCGGCATTCTGGCGCTCGTCGCGCTCATCCTTGTTGAACGGCGGGCGAAGCACCCGCTCATTCCGCTCGGTCTGTTCCGCAGCCGCATCTTCTCGGCCGCCAACGTCTCGAATTTCCTGATCGGCGGCGCGTTGATGGTCGCGATGGTCAATGTGCCGCTGCAGGTGGCATTGATGGCGACTCCTGGCCGCACCGAAGTCGTCAGCGCTGAGCTTCTCGGGGCCTTCTGCCTGGCGATGGCGATCGGAGGGATTGTTGGCGGTTGGCTGAGTAATCGGATCGATTATCGACGCGTGGTGCTGCTCGGTCTCGTGCCGGCTGCGGTCGGGTTTCTCTTGATGAGTCAGGGGCCGAACCACCTGGAGCTCGCGCAAATGGGGATCGAGCTGGCGGTTGCCGGGCTGGGCTTTGGATTGGGGATTGCGCCGATCGTCGCTGCTGCGCTGGAAGCGGCCCGTGAACGCGATCTCGGCATTGCCTCCGGTCTCGTCATCGCCACTCGCCTCTTCGGCATGACAATCGGCATTTCAGCCATGACCGGCTGGGCCGTCAGCCGCCTCAACCGTCAACTCACCGCTCTGCCGCCACTGAAGCAGTCGCCTACGGAATCGCTCGCGGAGTATCTCATCCGGCAGGAGCAATATCTCGAAAACGTTGCGCTGCCGTTGACACTGTCGATCATTCGAGACACGTTCGCGGTTGCGGCGGTGATCTGCGTGCTGGCGATGATTCCGGCGTTGCTTCTCAGGCGCGGCAGATCTGACTGACATCAATCAACGAACACGGCTCGAAACGCATCGATCGATTCGGCCACTGATCGATCCGATGAATAGATTGCCGTTCCTGCAACCAGAATCCCGGCACCGGCCTGCCAGACTTCACGCGCGTTCTCCGGTTTGATGCCGCCGTCGACTTCGATCAAAGCCTCCGGATTGACCGCATCAAGAAGCTCGCGTACTCGCTGGATCTTGCGCAGCGAGGTTGGAATGAATGATTGCCCACCGAAGCCGGGGTTAACGCTCATCACCAGGACGACATCGAGCAGTGACGCGATCTCTTCGAGCACACACACCGGCGTACCCGGATTGAGCGCGAGACCAACCTGGCAGCCAACCTCGCGAATTTGCTGCAGAGTCCGATGTACATGGACACACGCTTCGACCTGGACCGTAAGCAGATCGGCCCCGGCCTCAGCGAAGCGCTCAATGTAGCGCTCCGGCTCGACGATCATGAGATGCACATCGAGCGGCAGGGTCGTTACCCGGCGGGCCGCCTCGACCACCGGCACACCGATACTGATATTCGGCACGAAGCGGCCGTCCATCACGTCGATGTGAACGTAGTCGGCTCCGCCGTCGACGGCTGCTCGAATCTCATCCTCAAGATGACCGAGATCGGCGGCCAGGATCGATGGCGCCAGCCGCGGCCCGGAATGCTGTCCGTTTTCTGGCATACTCTAGTCGTGCTCCTATCTTCGCCACGGCGTGGGGCGCTGGCTTCGACCAAACGATCCGATCGTGAGGGGACCAGGTGGCGGCCAGTCAACTAACCGCAGAGCGACACCTCTCCGTTCAGCGAATCATACCCGGACTCTTGCTCGTCGCGTTCTGGTGGCCGGTCGCATGGTTGCAACTGCGGCCACTATCGGATTACTACTTTTTCCCACTCTGGTTCGGCTTTATCCTGCTTCTCGATGGCACTGTCGAGCGCCGCACCGGTTCCTCGCTTCTGACGCGAAGTGCCGGCAAGTTTGCGCTGCTGTTCGCCGGCTCCGTTCCGTTCTGGTGGATCTTCGAGATCATCAACCGCTGGCTCGGCAACTGGCACTACCATACCCCGGTCATCTACACGCAGTTCGTCTACGTCCTGCTCGCGTCGATTGCGTTTTCGACGGTCATGCCGGCGGTGCTCGAAATGACCGAACTCCTGGCGAGCTTCGGCATTGGCGAACGATTGCCGTCTCTGCCTGCATGGAAACCGAAGCGTCCAGCGATCATCGCCCTGCATCTGCTCGGCTGGCTGATGCTCGCTGCCGTCATCGCCTGGCCGCATTACGCGTTTCCGCTCGCCTGGCTGTCCGTCTTTTTCATCATCGAACCGATCAACGCGCTGCTCGGCCAGCGCTCGATTTCCAGCTTCGTACGCGACGGCAATTGGGCGGCGCTCTGGAATATCATGCTGGCGACGGTGGTGACCGGTTTCTTCTGGGAGATGTGGAACTACTGGTCGATGCCAAAATGGACGTATTCGGTGCCGTTTGTCGGAACGGCGCATCTCTTCGAGATGCCGTTGCTCGGCTACACCGGCTATCTGCCGTTCGGCCTCGAAGTCTTCGCGATCTTTGGTCTGCTCTTTTTCGTCGTATTCCGGCGGCCACAGGACTATGCACGCGTCAATCATGACGACGAATCACCGGGAAGCGTTTGACCGTGGCCAGCACGAACGCCTATAATTTCGCGCGTTCAGGGTAGCAATACCGGACCACTCAGGATGGCTCGACTGCCGTGGTAAACAGCCTGCAACGATTTGAACGATTCTTCGAACGCCTGATGGAAGGTTCCGTCGGGCGGATTTTTCGCAGCCCGATCCAGCCGGCTGAAATCGGCCGGCGTCTCGAACGTGCCATGGAGGGCAACCAGCTCGCGACGGTTGACGGCATCGTCGTCCCGAACGACTACAGTGTTTACCTCAACCCGCAAGACATGGTGATCTACACTGATTTCGTCACCAGCCTCTGCCGGCAGATGGAAGACTGGCTCATCGACCTGGCTGACGAACGCAATTACGGCTTCATCGATCAGGTGCGCGTCCAGATGTTCGGCGACGATCGCATCGAACCGCGCACGATCAGTGTCGACGCGCACATCGCCGAGCTTCCCGGGTACGATCCGGTGCAGCAGGAGGCTGTGCAGCGGACCGAGGTCTACCGAGTCGTCGAGCGAACCGGTAACGTGCCGCCGCAGTTGCTCCGCGTCACGAGCGCGGTACGGCCCGAGGAGATGTTCTCGATCCGGCGGCAACTCACCACGATCGGGCGTTCGCTCGACAACGATGTCGTCATTCCCGAGCCGGAAGTGTCGCGCTACCACGCGCGCATCGAGTACGTGAACGGTCATCTGGAGATCGTCGATCTCGAATCGACGAACGGGACGATCGTGAACGGCACTCAAGTCCGGCGGCGCGCCATTGAGCAGGGCGATTCGGTCGTCGTCGGCAATGCGAAACTCGAACTCCTGCCGTATCGTGGCGCCGTCCCTCAGGGGGCGCAGGGTCGTCCAAGGTAATGATCAATCAACTGCCGTTTGAGTGGTTTGTCCTTCTGCTTCGCATCATTTTCATCTTCCTGCTCTATTTTTTCCTCTTTCAGGTTCTCCGCGTCATCGGACGCGAGTTGAGCGCGTTCACCGCGCGTGGTGCCGAGTCAGACGAGATCGACGCCACGGCACATCTGATCGTGCAAAAGGGGGGTGGATCAGGGCTGCGCTCCGGCATGACGCTGGAACTGGAACCGGTCACGGTCATCGGGCGTCATCCGCGCGCCACGATCTTCCTCGATGACACGTTCGTCTCGAGTGAGCACGTGCAGATCACCTGGCGCGACGGGCGCTGGTGGGTGAGCGATCTGAACAGCACGAATGGAACGCGACTGAACAGCCAGCCCGTCACCGTGCCAACCGGCCTTCGTTATGGAGATGTCATCGCGATCGGCGACGTGCACCTCCAATTTGCGCCCTGAGCAGCACGTTGGAACACATCGCCGGGGGAAATCTGCGCAACCTTCTGGGGGCACCGCTCACGGGGATTTCGGAGCGGCAGAAGGTGATTGACGACGTCACCGGCGAGACCGCTCGCCCGTTGTCGTAGCGTAACCGCGAAACTTGACCAAACCGACGAGACTTCGACTCGCACGCTCGCGTCGCACAGTCGTCGTGAGCGCCCAGGGAGGGGTAAAGGAATTGGGATCGAAACTGAGGCGGGTGTCCGTTCTGTTACTCATCGGTCTGATGCTGGCGCTTGGCAGTCCACTGGCGTCGGTCCAGGCGGCACCATCCTCTCCGGATGATCTCTTGATGCCCCGCTACTTTCCGGAGACCGGTTTCTGGGTGCAGGGACAATTTCGACAGTACTGGGAAACACACGGTGGACTCTTTGTTCAGGGCTATCCGATCACCGGCGTATTCAAGCAAGACGGCTACTATCGCCAGTATTTCGAGCGCGCCGTGTTCGAATATCACCCGGAAAACGCGGGAACGCCTTACGTCGTTCTCTTGACACGGGTTGGTGCCGACCTGACGCAATCACGAAGCGGCGAAGCACCCTTCAAGCCAATCGGCGCCTTCGATAACTCCAACGACCACGTCTATTATCCAGAGACGCAGCATTCGCTGAATTATGGGTTCAAGACGTTCTGGAACGACAACGGAGGCCTCCCGAACTTCGGCTATCCACTTTCGGAAGAGTTCGACGAGAAGAATCAAGATCCGCCGGCCGGTGACGGCCAGGTGCATACGGCGCAGTATTTCGAGCGCGCCCGCTTCGAATACCACCCCGAGTACAAAGGCACCAAGTATGAAGTACTGCTCGGGCTGCTCGGGCGAGAATACCTCAAGCTGCATCCGGCTCCCGATAGTGCGTTGCAGCGGCAAGACCCTCAAATGCCGCCGCCCGATCCGACCTCCACGCAGCTCTACGGTCCGCATGTCGGCTACGGCTTCAACGTCTTTCTGAACGGCGACGGCACCGGTGATGCCTTCAACCAGCAGACGCTAAATATGGTCAAGAACGCCCAGTTCTCGTGGATCCGTCTTCAGGTTCAGTGGAGTCACATCGAGCGAACACAGGGGCAATATGATCTCTTGCCACTCGACCGTGTCGTCAATGCCGCCAATAGCGCCGGGGTGAAAATCATCGCGAGCGTAGTGAAGGCGCCCGCCTGGGCTGACGCTTCAGGCGGCATTCCCGTCGACCCGACGGCCTACGCGGCAACGATGAAGATGCTCGCTGCCCGCTATCAGGGCAAGGTGCAGGCATGGGAGACCTGGAACGAGGAAAACCTTGCAAGTGAAACCGGCGGCACGGTTGACGTCGGACGTTACGTCAACTTACTCAAGGCGTCCTATCCCGCGGTCAAAGCGGGAGCGCCAAACGCAATCGTTCTCTTCGGCGGTTTGACGCCAACCGGCGTGCAAGATCCATCGATCGCGATCGATGACGTCCAGTACCTTCGTCAGGTGTATCAGTACAACGGTGGCGAGGCGAAAGCGTACTTTGATGATCTGGGAGCCCATCCGGGGAGCAACAATAATCCCCCTGATACGTTGTGGCCTGATAATCCTGGCCCAGGCCCCGGCTGGCAGAACGATCCGTCATTCTATTTCCGGCGCATCGAGCAGCTGCGGCAGGTGATGATCGATAATAACGACGCCGCCAAGCAGATCTGGCTCACGGAATTTGGCTGGACCACGGCGAACCAGGCGCCCGGATATGAATACGGCGCACAGAATAGCGACCAGAATCAGGCCGACTATCTCGTCCGCGCCTTTGAGATCGCGAGGGATCAATGGCCCTGGATCGGCGTGATGAGTGTATGGAACCTGAACTACAGCGTGATTTCGAGTCCCAGCGACGAAAAATCACCCTGGTCGGTCCTGAACCCGGACTGGAGCCCTCGCCCCTCCTACACGGCGCTGAAGGAGATGCCGAAATAATTCCGTTCGCGGGAAATGGCTATACTTCGTCCGGGATTGATGCAGAGCAGCGGCCCGACCTCAAACGCGAGGCCGGGCTCGCCGTGGCAGGAGACGAAATGATCCCGGGCAAACTCTCATTGGTGCTGCCCGCTCACAACGAGATCGACAACATTCCCGTCGTTACCCAGCGAGCGCTCGATGTTTTGCCCGAATTGGCTGAATCATTCGAGATTATCGTCGTCGATGACGGCAGTGTCGACGGCACCGGTGAATTGATCGATCGTCTCGCCGCCGAAAATCCCCTGATCCGCGCGATCCATCATCCGAAGAATCGCGGTTACGGCGCGGCTCTCACCTCCGGTTTTCAAGCGGCCGGCGGCGACTTCATCATGTTCATGGATTCCGACCAACAGTTCGATATCGCGGATCTATCGTATCTGTCGCCGTTCGTCGGCAAATACGATATCGTGGCCGGCTATCGAATCGACCGGCAGGACGCGTTCTACCGCATCCTCTACGCGCGCACCTTCAAATTAGCCGTTCGCTTCCTGTTTGGCGTCAATCTGCGCGATACCGACTGCGCATTCAAGGTCTTCCGCGCCGATCTCCTCAAGACGATGAAGCTCGAATCGCCGGGAGCGCTCATCAACACCGAAATCCTCGCCAAGTCTCGCCGCTCTTGCGCCTCGCAGATCGAAGTCGGCGTGCATCACTATCCACGCGCGGCGGGCGAATCCTCGGGCGGTAGTCCGAAGGTCGTCTTCCGTGCCATGAAAGAAACGATTCTCCTCTGGCTTCGCATGCGCTCCTACCAACCGTCCACCATGGGCAACGGCAAACCACGCACATCTTCTCGAGTCAAGCGATTGGTATTCGCGGCGATGGGGGCCGGTCTGGCCGCTGCTGGAGCGATCGCAGCGGCGATCGTACGTAAGCGCCGGAGTTAACCTTCTACGATCCCGAGCCGATCGCAGATCTGAGCGGCATCAATCCCGCGCAGGAGGATACGTTTCTGTCTCGAACGCTCGCCGGCGATGATCACGACGCGCGACTTCGGAACGCCGCATTCGCGGGAGATCAAGTCGATCAATGCCGCGTTGGCGGAGCCATCAACCGGCGGGGCCGTTAGTCGAACGCGGAGCAAACCGTCAACGACGCCTTCGATCACGTTTTTCGACGACCGTGGCACGACACGAACGGAGAGGATCGTGCCCCTGGCACCGTCTTCAAGAATCACCGGTCGATCACATTGCGGGCGAGGACGGATCGAGTCGCTCGAAGACCTGGCTCAAATAGGCGGCAGCGGATACCGGACGACTGAGTCGTTCTCGCATCTGTTCGACATGCATGTCGTCGAGGAAAGTCTTCGTCCGCTTGGAAACCATATTCTCCGACACGAAGACCGGATCCGTGAACCGCTCCTGCTCCAGCACGTCGCAGACATCCCCGCCGGTCAAGAGGCCGGAAACATTGATCTCTGAACCAAAGAGCTTGTTTTCGACGGTCGCTACGCGCAAAGCCGCGCCGGTGTGGGTGTTGATCTGGTCCACGAGCCGCTGCATCGTGTCGGAAATAAGCGTGCCGCACGCGATCGTGCCCGAACGCCCGCGCCCCGAGCCTGGGGCGGTGCGCTTGAGAAGCCGCGCGGCGTCATCTAGGAAGAGACGCGTGATGCCGATCCCATCTTCCACCTGCGGGAAGCCGTCGTAAAATTTGCCGGCCGGAATCGGGCGGCCGGTCATCAGATAGAACTCATCACCGAGGTAAACGAACGTGCGGCCGCGTTCGCGCCGGAACTGCGCCTGCCAGCGTTCGATCTGCTCGATAACCAGTTCAGCTTCGCTCGGTTCGAAACGTCGAATATCGATCGTCGCGCCGGGAAGTGTGCGCATACAGGTTCGCGAGAGCCGCACGCGCCGGCTTTGCCGCTCCAGCCCAAATTTCGACAGACCGACCGGCACGACCGCGATCGAGATGAGGCGTGGACCGGATTCGACCAGTTCAGCGATCGTCCGATCAAGCTCCGCGCCATCGTTGATCCCCGGGCAGAGCACGACCTGCGTGTTGTAATCGATCCCCGCGCGTTCAAGACGCTTCAGATCCTCCATGATGCGGGCGCCCTTGGGATTGCCAACCAACGCCACGCGCACTTCGGGGTTTGTCGCGTGAACCGAGACGTTAATGGGGCTGATGCGCTGCTCTTCGATACGTTGCCAATCGGCCTCTGTGAGATTTGTAAGTGTGACGAAATTGCCGTAGAGCATTGAGTAGCGGTAGTCGTCGTCCATGACGTAGAGACTCTTACGCATGCCCTTGGGCAGCTGCTTGATGAAGCAGAAGGGGCAGGTGTTCTCGCAAATGTGAATACCGTCGAAGGTCGGATCAGCGAACGTCACGCCCCAGACTTCGTCGAGGTCGCGTTCAACCTGATATTCGACGATCTCGTCGCCCGCTTCAACTTCGAGCACGACGTCCGTGCTCGACGCCGCGAATTGAAAATCGAGCGCGTCATTGAGTGGTTCGCCGTTGATGGAGATGATGCGCTGCCCTGGCTCCAGGCCAAGCTCAGCGCCGAGCGAGCCCGGCGCGACCGATGCGATGACACCGGACTGATCCGGCACGAGTGCGACGCGGCGGTTCTTACGAGTCGTGACCACAAATATCTTCCAAGCGCTAATCAGTTTCCTGGGTCAGACGGTGTGCCATCATCATGGCGGCCGCCGCAACCGCCGCCGTTTCCGCACGCAATGTCAATGGACCGAGCGATGCCGTCTCCGCACCCATTTCGCGTGCTTGATCGACCTCAGCCGCCGAGAATCCGCCTTCTGGGCCGACCAGGAGCAGTGTCGGACGATCGTCGAGCATCCGCGGAAGATCGTACGCCTGCTCGTCTTCCCAGAGCACAATCGTACGCGCGGCTGAGGGTTCGGCGAGTAGATCCGCAAATTCCACAACCGGCTCGACAGACGGCAGCGTCGCGCGACCGGACTGCTCGGACGCCTCGATGACGATCCGTTGCCAGCGCTCGAGCCGCTGCGCAGCACGATCAGCCCGAAATGATAACACGGTTCGCTCGGTCGTCAGTGGGATGACCCGCGTGACGCCGAGTTCCGTCAGCTTCTGGAGCGCCCATTCGAAGCGTTCATGCTTGATCAGCGCCAGCCCGATCTCCAGCGCTGGTCGCATCCCGATCAACCCCGGTTCACGTTGCGAGACGCGCACCTCGACCGACCCGCGCCGAACATCAGTGATCTCGGCAGTACATTCCGAGCCATCGCCGTTAAAAAGCTGCACCTGGTCACCACGCTTCAATCGCAGCACATTGGCGATCTGTCGCGCTGTTTGATCGGAAAGTGTTAAATCCATCCCGACCTGAAGCGGACCTGTGACAAAGAAGCGGTGCCCATGACGACTCAATCTGAAGATCCGCGCGTCATGAGTAACGACACCCAATCGCCGCTGGTACGACGGTCATTGACCTGGAAACCATGCTGGGCGAACGTCGAGGCGACCTCGTCTTCATGCGCTTCAATCAAGCCGCTCAGCACCAGAGTCGTCTTCGGCCCCGCTGCCGCGGCGAGCGACGCGGACGTTGCCATGAGGATGCGTGAGATCATATTGGCCAGTATGAGGTCGTATGGACCATCGACCGGCAGTGGTTTGGTGGCATCCGCGGTCCAGATGCTGACGTGCTCGCTGAGATCGTTGCGCGCGATGTTCTGCCGCAGGGCGCTCACGGCGACCGGGTCGATTTCAATGGCGTCGATCGCATCGGCGCCAAGCTTCATGGCGGCGATCGAGAGGATACCCGAACCAGCGCCGGCATCGAGCACGCGTAGACCGTGGAGGTCCAGCGTTTCGAGCCAGCCGAGGCAAAGCGCGGTCGTCGGGTGCAGCCCGGTTCCGAACGCCATACCGGGATCGAGATCGATCACGATATCATCGGGCTGAGCCGTATAGTCGCGCCAGGTTGGTCGCACGACAAAGTGCCGTCCGATACGGGTGATCGGGAAATGCTCTTTCCAGGCGTTCGCCCAGTCCTCTTCATGCTGCACCCGTCGCGTCAGCTCGCCGACGGTGCCGAGCTGCCGCAGATGCCACAAACCGTTATCGATTCGCGCGACCGCATCTTCCACCGAATCGTCAAGCGGCAGGTAACCCGAGACGACGACCGGCCGAGTCGCATCGATTTCCAGGTTGTCGCCGTCCGAATCCTGCACGAATGGCTCGTTCAACACCACGCCACGGTTATAGACGTGCCGACTGAAGAGATCGACGACCGCATCAACCGATTCGGCATCGGCTTCGACCGAGATTTCCAGCCAGTCAGACGCTGAGTTCTGGTCGTCGCTAGCCACGGCCCGACCCGTTCTCCTCGCTATTGGCCGCCAGCACGATGTCGGACGAATCACCGACGCTCACCCGCATGAAATCGCCACGCACAAAAGCGTTCTGGCCGACGATCGAGCCCTGCAACATAACGGTCTCGATACGCGCGCCGTCGTCGATGATCGAATCGGTCACTATCGAATTCGTCACGGTCACCCCGTCGCCGACGCTCGCGAATGGGCCGATGACTGAATTGCGCACAATCGCGGTGGGTGCGATGACTACCGGGGGAACGATGACCGAACCGGGCACATTCGGCGTGTCACTGCTCTTCCGCAGCAAAAACCGATTGGTACTCAAGAGCGCCTCCGGCTTGCCGCAATCCTCCCAGACGTCGACGGGCAGGTGCGTCATCGTCGTGCCGTGGTCGATCAAGTGCTGCAACGCGGCCGCCAGATAATATTCGTTGCCTTGCTGCAGGTCGTGTTCCATCTGATACTCGATGGCTTCGAACAGGTCCTCGATCCGTTTGAAGTAATAGAGCCCAACAACCGCCAGATTTGAAATCGGCTTTTCCGGCTTCTCAACGAGCTCACGAATCTGGCCCTGCTCTGCCACGATCACACCGAAGCGGCGCGGATCCTCGACCGCCTTGACGAAAATCGCGCCATCGGTTTCGATGTGCGCGAGGAGCTTCAGGTCTGCTTCGAAGATCATGTCCGGGAAGACGATCAACGTCGGCCCGGTGACTTCGCCGCGCGCCATATGCACGGCGTGCGACTGGCCGAGCTGTTCACGCTGGGCAACAAAGCGGGCATCGAAATCGTAGTTCGCCCGAACATACTGCTCGATCTGGTCACCGAGGTAGCCGGTGACGAAGACAACCCGGTCGATATCGAGCACTTCCAACCGGTCGAGAACGTGGCCAAGGACCGGTTGGCCGGCGACACTGACGAGCGGCTTCGGTTTGCTCCAGGTCAGTGGTCGCAACCGGGTACCGAGCCCGGCCACCGGGATAATTACGTTGACCATGCGTCTCTGCGCTCCTTATCCGATCGTCAATTGCGGTACGACTCCCATGTTACGGCCCGGCGAACTCCTGCGTCACCATTCGTGTGCCGAACGAGGTCACAACGACCCCGATTCCGACCCGCGTAAACTCAGGCGAGAGGATATTGGCGCGATGACCTTCGCTGCGCATCAAGCCACGCTCGGCCACATCAATCGTCGGTGCGTAGGCGATATTTTCGCCAATCACCGCAAATTCAATCCCCGCTGCTTTCGCCCGGTCGGACGGCGAACCTTTCAGCGGCGAGACGTGCGAGAAATAGCCAAGGTTCAGCATCTCCTCGCTATGTCCGGCGGCCAGCTGTCGAAGCTCCGGATCGTCCCGCAGCGGGGCAAGGCCGTGCTCCTTTCGGGATTGATTCAACTGCGCCAGCATCGTCTGTTCATCCGCCTCGCCTTCGTGATATCCGCTCGTTTCGTGGAACGGGAGCGTGGTGCCCTGCTCGGCATCCGGCTCGGTCACCAGCATAATGCCGGAAAGGTTAATGCCGGCGTGGCCATCGCTTTTCGCGATCGCCTGATTGGCGCCGGTGAGAAGTCGAGCGGCGACCTTCGACTGCCCGACCGGCTGGTCGAAGCTATTCCCGAGCGGCGTCAGGACGAGGATCAGCGCGACCGCGGCGGCGATCACGATCCCTTTGACCGCTCCCGGAATGACGCCAAGAAAGCCGTCGATCTCTTTACTGAGCGGTATTCGACGAATACTCCAGATGACCGGCGTTAGCGGCCCCAGAATCAAGATCGAGAACGCGATCTGGACAATCACGAGCACGATCACGAAGCCGATGATATTCGCGACAATATCGCTCATGGAGATACGCGACGAAACCAGATCGGCGACGCGATGATAACCGTACGACGCGATCAGCAATGAGATGACGACGGCTACCAAATCGAGTGCACCGCGGATCAGACCACGCTGCAATCCAGCCAGCGCTGATGCCAGGATGATCAGCACCAGCACGACGTCGACCCAGTTGAGACCGTGCATTGCTTCCACCTGACCGTGCATCAAGCGCAAAGGTCGTGCGCCGTACGATTTGCTCCTGCATTGTACCCACTGAGCGGCTTGGCGGTGGACTTACTGTCACTTCACATGCGATGGGAGGAAACGAGGAGGGTGCTGCATTCGCGCGTTTGAGGGACGCGGGGCTGCGGTTGTCGTTGGCTTGCATCTCGCCCGGCTACGCCCGGGGGGTGGCTCGCTTGCGCTCGATTCGACGCAGGATCTGCCCGTTCTGGTGCGACGATCGCGACGACACCGGCTCATCATGAACCGGGTTTGAGCCGTCCACCGGCTGCGCCGGTGCAAAGGTGTAAACGCCGCCCAGCGGCACAACGCGAACACGAATTCTTCCTGAGACTGTTTGCATCTTGTCGACCTCCTCAACTTCCTTTACCACTCTCACTCTACGCCACGGCTCGGCAGGTGTCTGGTGCCGAAAGTAACCTGTCGTCGGGCGTGAAGTACCAGGTGTTTCATACGCTTCTCCTACAGCGGTTTGCACATTGAATGACCAACCTTCGTAGGGGCAACCCCCCGTGGTTGCCCTGGTACCCTGCGGGCAAACGTGACGACACACGACCAGGGCAACCACGGGGGGTTGCCCCTACCGGGGGCCAGTGGGTCAACGTATCTGCAAATTGCTGTAGAGACACGAAAGCGCCGGTGGGAATCCCACCCGGCGCTTTTCGCAGCAAAGAACGACGAGCTAGTCGAGTGTTTTCTGAACTTTTTGGATGGCGTCCATCAACTGCTCGATGTCGGACTCGGTGTTATAAAAACCAACCGACACCCGTGCGGCGTCCGGATTGTTGATGTACTTGTTCACGAACCGGATCGTGACATTCGACTCCTCGGCGACCCGCTTGGAGAGATCCGGAGCGTCGATCCCCCTGACGTTGAAGGCGATCAGACCGGCGAGTGCTTCTCGCGGCGTCACCATGGTAATCCCGTCCAGTTCGGCCAATTGGTCGTACGTTTGGTGGCAGAGATCGGTGATGCGCTTCGTTGCCCACTCGACGCCGACGTCCTCGAGAATCCAGCGAGTAGCGGCCGCCTGACCCGCCAACAACGCCGTATTACGCCCGGCGGTGTCGAAGCGCTGCGCACCGAGCGGCGGCGCGTACGAACCGCCAAAGTAATCGAGCGAACCGATCATCATGCCGCCCGAACCGAGAACCGGCTCGAGTTCGCCGGTGCTCGCCGCACGGACGTAGAACATGCCAGTGCCGTCCGGTCCGCACATCCACTTCTGACCGGATCCGGCGTAGAAGTCGACGCCCAGATCGTGCATGTTGAGATGGAGCGCGCCATACGACTGCGCCGCGTCGACCGCGACGAGCACATCGTGGCTGTGCGCCATCTCGACGATCTCCTTCACCGGCAGCCGGGCGCCGGTGGTGTATGAGACATGTGAGATCACGATCATACGCGTACGCGGCGTGATCAGCTGTTCGAAGGTTGCGACAACGTCAGCGGGTTCGCCGCCTCCGAGACCGATGTCAGCCACACGAATACGCACACCGTAGCGCCGCTTCGCCAGGAACGACGGCAGCAACCCACCCGGATGCTCGATGTTCGACAGAATCAGTTCATCTCCTGGCTGCCAGCGATAGCCGCTGATTGCCGCGTACATTCCGTCCGTCGTGCTGCTGGTGATCGCGATTTCGCTCTTGTCGGCGCCGATGACCTGGCTGACCAGTTCACGCACCACATCACGTAGCTCACGAATGTGTGGGAAATGCCCTCCATCGATGCGCGCCTTGGTCAGGTCATGCGCCATCTCATCGAGAACCGCCTGGTGAGCGACCCGCGGTAACGGGCCGCAGGTGCCGGTATTGAGGTAGACGGTATCGAGGACACCCGGAACCATCTCGCGAATCGCGTTGATATCAGGCATATCGAGATCCTTCCCTGTACGAAGCGCTCGCCGGCGTCATGCTCCTGGTGGCGTCCGGCTCCGAACGGAACACGAGTTGCGTCCTCCTCACCGACTTCCGTCACACGATTCCCGCCGCGCGGAATCGCGCGATCTCCTCCTCTGTGTAGCCGAATTGCGCCAATACCTCGCCGGTCTGCTCACCGAGCAATGGCGGCGGACGGCGGATGCTGCCCGGCGTTTCGTCGAGTTTGATCGCGATCCCCGGCAGACGCAGATCCGGGATTTCGTCCCTCGGCGTTTCGATCACCATCTCGCGGTGCGCGATTTGTGGCAATGACAGGACGGTATCAATGGTATTTACCGGACTCGACGGCACCCCGGCCGCGTCCATCCGCTCCGCCCAGGAGCGGCTGTCGTATTCGGCCAGCATGGGAATCAAGACGCCATCAAGCTCATCACGATTGGCACAACGATCGGCGTTTGTCGCGAATCGTGGATCTTCCAGCAGTTCAGCATGCCCGATTGCCTGGCAAAAACGCCGCCAGAGCGCGTCGGAGGCGACCGCGATGACCAGGAAGCCATCACCTGTCGGATACGCCCCGTACGGCGCCACGCTGGCGTGCGCTGAACCGATCCGCTCCGGAACCTGGCCAGTGCCAAAATACGACACGGCGTGATAGGTCAGCCAGGAGACCTGACCTTCCAGCAACGACGATTCCACGCGCTGTCCCCGGCCGGTCCGTTCGCGCACATACAGCGCGGCCAGGATCGCCTGAACCGCGTTGGCGCCGGCTGTCAAGTCAACGACTGACGTACCAACTCTTACGGGCGGACGCCCGGCCTCGCCGGTGATGCTCATCAACCCGCCGTACGCTTGCATCAGTAGATCGACCCCTGCACGATCGCGATCGGGACCGTCACGTCCGACCGCCGAGATCGCGCAATAAATGAGACGGGGGTTGAGCACGCGAAGATCGTCGTAGCCGAGGCCCCAACGCTCGGTCGCGCCGGGCCGGAAATTCTCGATCAAGATATCGGAGTCGCGGACGAGTCGACGGACGATCTCTTGGCCTTCCGATGTTTGGAGATTAACCGTCACGCTTCGCTTATTTCGATTCGCGCTGAGGTAATAGCAACTGATCCCATTCCAGAACGGCGGATAGCCTCGGGTATCGTCGCCCCGTCCAGGCGCTTCAACTTTGATGACGTCGGCACCCAGGTCGCCAAGCGTCATGGCGGCGAACGGCCCTGCCAGATGCCGGCTTAGATCGATAACCCGTATGCCGTCGAGTGCGCTGCCCATCGAGTTCTCCGCCGTCATGCCGGGTATTTCGGTGTGCGCTTCTCGGCGAAGGCGGAAAGCGCTTCGCGTCGGTCGGCGGTGGTGGCCGAGAGCGTCACGGCGGCGATGTGATGCATCGAAGCACCTTCGGCGCCGGCTTGCACGCTCACCCAGAGATTTTCCTTCGTCTGCGCCAGCGCCAGCGGCGACAGGCCGCGCAACTGTTCGATCGTCTCGTTCACGGTTGTATCCAGATCATCAACCACTCGCGTGATCAGGCCGATGCGCTCCCCCTCATCCGCATCCACCCAACGCGCGGTGAGCAGCATATCCTGCGCCTTCGTCAGCCCGATCAACCAGACCAGCCGGTGCGCCGGCGATGGGACCGCGACGCGTGGCTCCGGATAGCTCATGCGCGAATCTCTCGTCGCGAAGCGGAGATCGCCGGAAATGAGCAATTCGGTGCCAAGCCCGGCAGTGACGCCATCACAGGCGACGATAAGCGGTGCCGGCACCAGGCGGAGCTTGCGGAGCACCCGATGCATCAGCGATACACGCCGCCGCGCGAATTCCTGGTTCGTTTCACGGGATTCCTTCAGATCGATACCGCTGCAGAAGCCGGGCGCGGCGCCCCGTAAGACGATGATGCGCGGCGGTTCGGCGGTCAAGCGGTCGAGTGTCTCATCCAGCAGGCTGAGCAGCTCGAAATTAACGGCGTTTTTGTAGCGCGGTCGATTTAACGTCAGCGTCGCGACGTCATTTTTGACCTGAACGATCAGCGGCGTCTGCGCCGAATCGATTGTCATGCCAATGCCCCCGGTGCGTGCGTTCATACGGTCATCCGCATCAATTCGGCGCCAGCATAGCGCGGGCGATCCGATGTCGCAATGACGGTATCAGTACCACTTTGAAAGACGAACGAAGTGCGGGATACACAAAACGAGCGTCCAGTTTGAAGACCGAACGCTCGTTTCACGGGCTTTCGAATCAGGCCGCGCGACCGTCGACCGCGCTGACCGGATACTCTTCTTCAGCCAGCGCCGCACGCATCGCGTCGACGTTGACCTGGTTCTCGTCAAAGTCAACACGCACCAGATGCTCGGGGATGTTCACATCGACGCTTCCCACCCCGGCCAGTGGTTCGAGCGCGTTCTTCACCGCACGCTCGCAATGCTCGCAGGAGATATCCGGTACCGTCAAAACCGTGGTTGCCATTGAATGACCTCTCGTTGATCTCACGAATGTTCCACGCATCAATCTATCGTTAGCGACCCTGGACCGTTATCGTCCCCTCCATTCCAGCGGCATAGTGTCCCGCTACATGACAACCGTAGAAGAGCGTGCCCGGCTGATCGAAGGTGTAGATCAGCGTCGCGGTCTTTCCGGCCGGCACCAAAACGGCGTTCCCTTCGTCTTCGTCCATCTCACCCATACCGCCACCCATTTCGGCTTCATGCTCGGATTGGACGGCCGCATCGCCGATCACGAACTCGTGGTCAATCGAACCACCATTGGTGATCGTGAACGCAATCGTCTCACCTTCGCGAACATCGATGGACGCCGGATTGAAGCGGAGCTGATCGCTCGTCTCGATCGTAATCGCACGATCGGCCAGTGGGATGCTCGCCGTTTTATCCATCGACATGGCGCTGGCGTTACCGCTCAAGGAATTCATGGTGTCGGTCTTCGTTGCAAGAGCCAGCGCACCGGCCCCAATCAGCAGGGCGATGAGCGCGATCCCGGCGAGATAGGCGTATTCGCTCACTTTGGCGCGCAACGGCGGATGCAGAATCTCGCGGGCGTCCTGAGGCGCGCGGAAGCCGCGTAACCGAAGCGCATTGGTGACGACGCTGACGCTGCTCATCGCCATGGCGGCGGCCGCCAGCATGGGACTGAGCAGCACGTCCGTGAACGGGTAGAGTACGCCCATCGCGACCGGCACGAGGATCACGTTGTAACCGAACGCCCAGAACAGTCCCTGCTTGATGACCCCAACCGTTTTGCGCGACAGCGCGATCGCCGATACGATGGTGCGCAAATCGCCGCCGATCAGCGTGATGTCTGAGGCGGCCATTGCGACGTCCGTGCCCGTGCCGATTGCGATGCCGAGATTAGCCTGCGCGAGCGCGGGGGCATCGTTGATGCCGTCGCCAACCATAGCGACGACTTTCCCGTCCGCTTGCAGCGACTTGATCTGGGCCGCCTTTTGATCAGGCAAGACTTCGGCCAGCACGTTGGTGATGCCGGCTTCACGCGCGATCGCTTCTGCCGTAGCACGGTTGTCGCCGGTCAACATCCAGACGTCGAGCCCGAGGGCCGCCAGCTCTTCGATCGCTGTCCGTGACTCAGGTTTGAGCGTATCTGCCACCGCGATCAAGCCGGCCGCGGCGCCATCGAGCGCGACGTACATCGGGGTGGCACCTTCAGTGGCGAGATCGCCTGCCGTTCGCGCCAGCGATGTCACATCAATCGCGCTCGCACTCATCAATGCCACGTTGCCGATGAACAACTCATGGCCCGCGACGGTTGCGCTCACACCCTGACCGGTGACCGATTCGAACCGGTCCGCATGCGGCAAATCGAGTTTCATCTCACGCGCGCGATTGACGATCGCCTCACCGAGCGGATGCTCCGAGCCGACTTCGGCCCCTGCTACCAGCCGCAACAGGTCGTGTTCCGAACGACCATCCAGACTGATGACGCGCGTCACGGCCGGCTTGCCGCGAGTGAGCGTGCCCGTCTTATCGAGGACGATCGTGTCGATCGTCCTCGCCTGCTCAAGAGCCTCGCCGCCACGGATCAGGATGCCGTGCTCGGCTGCCTTCCCCGTGCCGACCATAATCGCCGTCGGCGTCGCCAGCCCGAGGGCGCACGGGCAGGCGATGATCAGGACCGAGATCGCCGCGGTTAACGCGAGCGTCAGGCCGGGGCCGAAGATAATCCAGACCGCGAATGTCAGTGCCGCCAGTACCAGAACCGCGGGCACAAAGTAGCCCGCGATCGTATCCGCCAGCCGCTGCATCGGGGCCTTTGAACCCTGTGCGTCTTCGACCAACCGAACGATCTGGGCCAGCGCGGTGTCGCGTCCGACTTTCGTCGCGCGGAAGACGAAGCTGCCCGTCTTGTTGAGCGTGGCTCCGATAATCGGATCACCCGCCACCTTTTCGACCGGCAGGCTCTCACCCGTCAGCATGCTCTCATCGACCGTCGAGGCACCTTCGACGACCACTCCGTCAACCGGCACCTTTTCCCCGGGACGCACACGCACAAGGTCGCCCACGCGCACCGATTCAACCGGCACGTCTTGCTCGATGCCATTGCGAACGACACGGGCTGTTTTCGCCTGCAAGCCCATGAGCGCCTTGATGGCGGTGCCCATCTGCTTCTTGGCGCGCGCCTCCATCCAACGACCGAGCAAGATCAGCGCGATGATGATCACGGCGCTCTCGTAGTAGAGGTGGTACGGGAAGCCCCAACGAGCCGCGACGTCCGGCCAAAGCGTCACGAACGCACTGTAGCCGTAGGCGACGCTCGTGCCGACCGCGACGAGCGTGTTCATGTTGGTGCCGCCATGCTTAAGGCTTGCCCAGGTCGCTTCGTAGAAAACCCGACCGGCCCAGAACTGAATGATTGTCGCCGCGATCAGCAGAAACGGTCCCAGCGTCATCATTGAGACATTAAGTGGCAGATACATAAGGACCATCATCGCCAGCCCGACGGCCAGACTGATCAGCGACTTGCGCTTCAGATCATCGAGCTCATGCTGGCGCTGCGCGTCTCGTTCATCTGCCGGGTCGACCATCTCGCCTTGCGCGGACGTTTCCGGCTCCGGCAGCTGGCCAATCTTGTAGCCTGCCTTTTCAACCGCCTGTTGTAACCGGCTCAGGTCGACCAGCGCCGGATCGAACGTCACCCGCGCCTGTTCGGTCGCCAGATTGACGTTCGCTTCCTGAACGCCTTCAACTTTCGTCAGCGAGCGCTCGACACGTCGCACGCACGAGGCGCAGGTCATGCCTTCGATCGGCAGCGTCACCTGCTCACCGCTCTGAATGGTCTCGACAATGGGTTCGCGCGTCTTGAGTTCCATCTCCGCCTAACCAACTGAATTGACCGGACAATGTTCGCTCGCCTGATGTTGCGCGTTCCGCACAGACTCGTTAGCGGCGCATCGCCCGGCTGAGCACGGTCATAAGCTCGCTAATTGCTTCATCGCCGTGCTGCTCTTTGATCGCGTCCGCGACACAGCCACGAATATGCTCTTCAAGGACCTGCTGCGACACCTTGTCCGCCGCCGCCGTGATCGCCTGAATCTGCGTAACGATATCGAGACAGTAACGCCCCTCTTCGACCATGCGCTGTACACCGCGCACCTGCCCCTCGATCCGCCGCAAGCGCGATAACAACGCATCTTGCTGATAGCTGAAGTGCTGATGCTCCGGTACGACTGCTTCGATCTCGGTCACGTGCTCGTCCATTCGTTCCATCTCCCTCTCATACCCGAACGGGGTATCTCGCTACTTAAATCTTATACCCCCCAGGGGTAACTGTCAACGATCTTTAGAGGAGATGTCAACGCGACCGATCGCAGTGAAAAAAAATTCGGCGGTCTGCTGGACTCACCAACAAACCGCCGCCGCTACTCATATTGCCGCCTGGCTTCTGTACCCCGTGCGGGATTCGAACCCGCGATCTTCACCTTGAAAGGGTGATGTCCTAGGCCTCTAGACGAACGGGGCGTCGTCGCATAACCGGCTAAGATTACCGGTTGGCGATTTGCCTTGTCAAATGCCTCCGCTAGCTTGCAGCGTTCGTTGTCGCAGCCGAATCAGTTTGCGGCGCATCGACCAGCCGCAGTACGCGAGCACGAGCAGCACGTATATCATGAAGGTTGCGCTCCAACCGAGCTCGAACATCGTTCCGGAAGAGCCGCCGATGCCCGCCTCACGTTCGGCTATGGCGATGATCAACCGTGCCGGAATCCAGGTGATCGCTCCCGCGATCTCCGCGGCGAGCGGATGAACCAGAGACGCAACCACCGTCAACAGTCCACCGCTCATCACGAGTCCTACCAGCGGCGCGCTCAGCAGATTCGCGAGTGGAGCCAGCAATGAATACGAGCCGAATTGATGGAGTTGGAGCGGCGCGACTGCAACTTGGGCGACGAACGGGAGCGCCAACGCGCTTTGGCGTGCCGGCAGATCAGGAAACTGCTCGACGAACAGGACGATACCGAGCGTCGCGGCGATCGAAAGCTGGAATCCAATATCGAAGCGAATCGACGGCGTCACCCCGACGATAAACGCCACCGTAAGCAGCATCGACGTGACGAGATCCCCCTGTCGTCCGCGCCAGCGCGCTGCCAGGAAAACGGTCGCCATGCCAGCGGCGCGGATGACCGACGGTCCCATCCCCACGATGAATGCGTACGTCCAGACGGCCCCGACACCCGCCAGCAACGTGACGGCACTCGTTGGCGCCATTCGCCGGGTGAAGAGAGACAAGAATCCAGCGACAAGCGCGACATTCCAGCCGCTCACGGCGGTGATATGCGACATGCCGCTCAGACGAAAACGCTGACGGGTCGCCTCAGTCATCCCCGAATCATCACCGTTCATGACCCCCAGCGTGAGCGCACCGGCCGGTTCCGGCACGGAGCGTTCGATCGCGGACGTGAGCAGATCGTTCGTCCAAATGCGCAGCCGGGTCAAAGGCGAGGTGGATGAACGCTCAATCTCGAATGCCGGAATAAACAGCGCGTGGCCGGGGCTCGATTCCGGAATCAGCACCGTTCCCGCATCACGACCATCCCAGGCAGCTGGCGCCCAGAATCGGATAACGTCGCCGGACCGCACGATCGGGATAAGCGGCAGTGAGGCGGCGATCGTCCGGCCGTTGGCGGTACGCGGCCGGAGCTGTGCCGATACTCGGGTCGTGTCGCCGCGGGGCATACCGACGACGAGCGCATCGATCGCGCGGTCCGAATCGACCCGAACGACGATCGACCTGGCTTGATCAACGCTGGTCGTCGCACGCCAGGCACCAAACGCCAACACCACGAGCGCCAGCATAACGATCGCCCGGGCGGCGAGTCGTCGGGCAAGGACCGCCGCGACGACACAGCCTCCCGCCAACGGAAGACCGAGAACCAGGCCGGCACCAGAGTCGTGCAACAAAACACCGGCCAAGAACGCGACAGCCAGTGTAATACCGGTCACGGCTACGGCCCGACGATGGCAAGGTCGCGCAGACCGTCGACCATGCGCACGGAGATTCCTCTGACCTCTGCAAGATCATCGAGTGAGGCGAACGGACCATGCTCGTTGCGGTAGTCGATGATCCGCTGCGCCAGCGCCGGCCCTATCCCCGGCAGAGACTCCAACTGTTCAAGTGTCGCGCTGTTCACGTCGATCGGACCGGGAGATACCGTCTCCGGCGTGCCTGAAGTGACCGTTCCGGTCGACGAGAGTAGGCCCGTCGCCGCCTGGGTCGCGATCGCGGCGACTGATTTTTTCGGAACAATGACCTGTTGTCCGTCCCGAAGCTCGGCCGCCAGTTGCAACGCTGCTGGATCGGAACTCGCCAGCAGCCCGGCCTGGTCGAGAAGCGTCGCGACACGAGCGTGAAGCGGCAAGGTGTAAAGACCGGGTCTCGCCACCGCACCTCCAGCGTAGACGGTCATCTGGCTTGATTCGGCAATCGGTTCGACCTGCAGGACAAGGTCATGTGAGCGATCGCCGTGCACGAAGACGACGAGCGCCGCGACGGTAACCGCGACGACCACTCCGAGCACGAACAGGCGAATGTGATTTCGGTCCACGTTCACCAACCGGGTCAAGCGCTGTCACAATTCGCAGGTACTATAGACGAGATTGCAAGTAACGCAAGTAGTTACACTCAGCCTTTTCGGCCTCGCTTGGTATAATCGCGGTCTAATCTTTGGCAGGGCCCGACATGCGTTGCGGTCCTGTTCGGTGTGCAAGTAAGAGGATGAGCAGCCGTGCCGCTGACTGAAATCATTCCGCTGCTCGAACGTGACGACTGGATCGTGGCGCTGCAGGAGGCGGTCGATCGCCTTCCAAGCTCGCGCGTGCTCGAAGTCGACGACCTGCCCGTCGCGGCCCGCGCGGCCGTCATCGCGACGCTCGTCGCGCGAGGTCAACGTCCAACGGTGATCGTCACCAGTCGTCTCGATACCGCCGAAGAGATGGCGGGGCTGCTATCGGAATATCTGGATGTCGAGCCGCTTGTCTGGCCGGTCGCCGACGCACTCCCGTACGAGCAACTGCCGGTCGACCGCACGGTCAGCGCTCGGCGCGTTGAAACGCTGCTACGGCTGCTCGACGACCAGGCTTCAGTCATCATCGCGCCGGCCCGCGCGCTCACCCAGATCGTCAATCCACCGGAACAGATGGCCGGGGAACGGGTGGATCTGGCCGTTGGCCAGCGCCTGCGCGTCGATGCGTTCGTCGCCTCGGCACTGGAGCAGGGCTACGAGTTCATGCCGATGGTGACCGAACCGGGACAGATCAGCCGTCGCGGCGGCATCATCGACATCTTCCCGCCCGCATCAGAGCACGCCGTTCGCATCGATCTCTTCGGCGACGAAATCGATTCAATCCGCACCTTCGATCCAGACACCCAGCGCTCGATCGACAGTATTGGAACGTTCGCGTTGCTCCCGCCGCTCGAAATCTCACTTGCCCATGCTCCACAAGCGGTAACCGCACTCCGGCAGATCGACAGTTCGGCGCTGCGGCCGGAAGTTGAAGAGGAATGGCAGCGACTCCTACTGCGCACCGAGCATCGCGACGTCAGAGTCGGGATTGAACTCCTCGCGCCGTACCTGGTTGAACAACCGGCCACGCTCCTCGACTATTTGCCCGAGGATCATCTGTTACTAGTCGTGGAACCGGCCGCGGTTCGATTGGCCGTGGAACAACTCGAAGCGCAGTCCGAAGAGTTACGAGAGGCGCTGGAAAGCGCAGGTGAACTTCCGCTCGGCCTCCGCCGCACGTATCTGACCTGGCAGGAAATCATCCGACAACTGGCGCGAACCCGTCAGATCGCCTTCGGCGCTATTCCAATCGGCTGGGCACCGTCGGTGGCACTGCCGATCGCCGAGGACTCGATGTTTTCGCGCGAGATGCCGTCGTACGCTGGTCGCGTCGATCGGCTGGTTGAACGAATTCGAGAGCTGCTGCACGACGAATGGTCGATCGTCGTCGTGACGGAGCAGGCGAACCGGCTGCGCGAACTCCTCGAAGAACAAGAGATCTTCCCGAGGGTCCGCGTCGAAGGCCTGAATCGGACCGGCGCCACGATGATGCCGCCGACTCCCGGGACGATCGAAGTCGCTCACGGACGACTCAACGGCGGTTGGGCGAACGACGAAGTTCAACTCCTCGTATTGACCGATCGTGAGATCTTCGGCTACCGACAGGTCATTCGCTCCGCGCCGAAACGGCGATTTACGGCCGCGCCACACATGCTCGAGCGACTCGAACCCGGCACATTCGTGGTTCATTCCGAGCACGGCATCGCCAAATATTCCGGCATCGTCCGGCTGTCTCTGAACGACATTGAGCGCGAGTATCTGCTGCTCGAATACGCCGGAAACGATCGGCTCTACCTGCCGGTCGATCAGATTGACCGCATCACGCCCTACGAGGGCGGAGGTATCGCTCCGAAGCTGACCCGGCTCGGCTCGCCCGAGTGGAACCGCGTCAAGCAACGGGTGCGTCAATCGGTGCGCGAAATCGCGTTTGATCTGCTGCAGCTCTATGCCGCGCGCGAATCGGCTCAGGGTACCCCGCTGTCGCCCGATTCTGTTTGGGACCAGGAACTCGAAGAATCATTCACGTTTAAAGAGACGGTCGACCAACTCAAAGCGATTCAGGATGTCAAGCGCGATCTGGAACAGATTCGTCCGATGGATCGGCTTGTCTGCGGCGATGTCGGCTATGGCAAGACCGAAGTCGCCTTGCGCGCCGCCTTCAAGGCGGCGAACTCCGGTTTCCAGGTCGCCGTGCTCGTCCCAACGACCATCCTGGCGTTGCAACATCTGCGCAGCTTTCGCGAGCGGTTGGCGCCGTTCCCGGTGCGAGTCGAAATGCTCTCGCGCCTCCGCACCCGCCAGGAGCAGAAGCAGATCCTCGAAGGACTGCGCCAGGGTGAGATCGATATCGTCATCGGTACACACCGAATGTTGCAGAACGATGTCGAGTTTCGCCGGCTCGGGCTGCTGGTGATCGACGAAGAGCAGCGCTTCGGTGTCACCCACAAAGAGATGCTCAAGCGAGCGCGCACCGACGTCCACGTCCTGACCATGACGGCGACCCCCATCCCGCGCACCCTCTATATGGCGTTGTCGGGCATTCGCGATCTGTCGGTGATCAACACACCGCCACGTGATCGGACACCGGTTCGCACATTTGTCACGCCGACCGGGGATCGCATCATCCGTGAAGCGATTCTGCGCGAAATGAATCGCGGCGGCCAGGTTTACTTCGTTCACAATCGCGTGCAGAGCATCTATCAGACGTTGCGACACCTCCAGCAGCTTGTGCCGGAAGTGAAATTCGGCGTCGGGCATGGGCAGATGGACGAGCACGAACTGGAACAGGTGATGCTTTCGTTCGTCGAGAACGAATTCGATGTGCTCATCTGCACAACGATTATCGAATCAGGTGTCGACATCCCGAATGTGAATACGGTCATCATCGACCATGCGGATCGATTTGGGCTGACCCAGCTCTATCAACTGCGTGGCCGGGTCGGTCGGAGTCACCACCGAGCGTACGCCTACCTGCTTTACGACCAGAAGCGCGCGCTCAGTGTCGAGGCGGTACAGCGGCTCGAAGCAATTCAGGAGGCGACGGAACTGGGCGCCGGATTCCAAATTGCCCTGCGTGATCTCGAAATTCGTGGTGCCGGCAACATCCTCGGCGCCGAGCAGAGCGGCCATATCGCCGCCGTCGGGTTCGATCTCTACACGCGGATGCTGACGACGGCCGTCGAAGAGGTGCGTGAAGGACGCCCGATCATCGAGCAGGAGTCGGTTTCGGTCGATCTTCCGGTCGATGCGATCATCCCGGAAACATACACCGGCGACGAGAATGTACGGGTCGAGGTGTACAAGAAGTTCGCCGGTGTCAAATCGTACGCCGAGCTACGCGACCTCCAGGAAGAGTTGATCGATCGCTTTGGTCCGATGCCGGAGCAGGTCGAACGGCTGACCGAACTGGCCCGGCTCCGTATTCGCGCCGGACAGCTTGGAATTACCTCGATCATCGAACGTGAAGGTGAAGTCTATATCCGTCCGGTACTCGGTGGTCGGCTCAATCAGGTGACGTTACGCCACGACGTCGGGCAGGGCGTGTTCGTCACCCCCAACCAGGTACGACTTGTCCTGTCGCGGCTTGATACGGATGTCTGGCAGGCGGTGCTCGCGGTCATCCAGGCGATCGAAGAAAGTGACGCCACGGTCCTGGCAACGGCGGACTAACGCGCTCAGTCGCGCAAGAAAGCAATCGTCACGCCGTCGCCACCGGCCGACGCTTCAGCCAGTTCGAACCGATCCACGAGGGCATTGCGCTTGAGCACATCCTGAACTTCGGCGCGCAGCGCGCCGCTCCCCTTGCCATGAACGATGCGTACCCAGGGGAGATTGGCGCGGGCCGCCAGATCGAGGTAACGGTCGAGTTCATCTTCGATCTCGTGCACTCGGCGCCCCCGCAGATGAATCTCGGAATCAACGACCGGCGGCGTCGGCAGTGTTGGGGCGCGTCGCTTCGTAACCTGAGCGCCACTACGAGCCGCGCGCCGTACCGCCGTGATCGGCTGCGTCAGGCGGAACGAACCGGACAGTACCTCGACACTCTCGCCGCCATCGGCAAAGGCGACGATTTCGCCGTCAATGCCGAGCCCGGGGATCGACACCCAGTCGCCAATCCGCAACGCTTCAGCGGGCGCGCTGGAACGTCGCTGCCGCCTGGCCGCCTGCCGCAACTGCGTCTCGACGTTCTTCAACTCCGCGCTCGTTGGCGGCGGAAGCGGCGCGCTTGGAGTACTCTCGTCGCCGGCTCGTTGCGCCGGAGCCGGACGACGGGTCTGACGGATCAGATCGCGCGCCTCACGCAACTCAGTGGCGACCTCATCGATCGCTTCCTGGCGCGCGCTGGCCCGAATGTCGTCGGCTTCGCGAAGCGCCGCTTCGGCGGCACGCCGGATCTTGCGCGCTTCGGCACGCTCGGCATCGACTTGCCTCAGCCGTTCGTCCACCTCTAGGCGCCGGTGCTGAATCTGCGACAGGAGTTCATCCGCCTCTTCTGATTCCGGCGTCAGATAACTGCGAGCCGCCTCGGCGATCGCGGCCGGCAAACCGAGCCGCTGCGCGATGGCAACCGCGTTCGAGCGGCCGGGAACGCCGGTGATCAAGCGATACGTCGGGCGCAAAGTCGCCATATCAAATTCGGCACTTGCGTTCTCGACGCCCGGCGTGATGTAGGCGAAGGACTTGAGCTCCGAATAGTGCGTGGTGACAATGGCCAGCGAACCGCGTTCCAGAAAGGCGGTGATGATGGCACGTGCCAGTGCCGAACCTTCCTGTGGGTCGGTCCCGGCCGCGACCTCGTCGATGAGCACCAGGCTCCGCTCATCGGCCGCCGCGAGCATGGCGATGATCTTGGTCATGTGACCGGAAAAGGTGGAAAGGCTCTGTTCGATGCTCTGCTCGTCACCGATGTCCGCGAAAATACCGTCGAAGACGCTCAGGCCGGAGCCATCCGTCGCTGGGATAAACAGGCCCGACTGCGCCATCATCGCCAGTAACCCGACCGTTTTGAGCGCGATCGTCTTGCCGCCGGTATTCGGACCGGTTACAACCAGGATGCGCTGCCCTTCGCCGAGGTGCAGATCGATCGGCACGACGGTGGCCGGGTCAAGTAGCGGGTGGCGCGCCTGACGTAAGTTGACCGATTGATCGGGTCGGCCGGCCGCGGTCGTCGCTTCACCAATGACCGGTTCGACCGACCTGAGATCAAAGGCGAGGCGCGCCTTGGCGAGCGCCAGATCAATCGCGGCCACGGCGTTGACGTTTTGATGCAACTCATCGCTCGCCGCCCCGATACGGTCCGACAACGAGCGGAGGATCCGCTCGACTTCGTGCTGCTCGGCCATCTGTAACTCACGCCAACGGTTGTTGAGTTCGACCGCTTCCATCGGTTCAACGAAGAGCGTCTGTCCGCTGGCCGAGGTCGCATGGACGACACCGGGAATCTGGCTCCGTCGATCGGCACGAACCGGAATGACGTAGCGTCCCTCACGCATCGTGACGATCGGATCCTGTACCGCGCTCGTCGGCCCTGTGTCGCCGATCATCCGATTGAGCCGGTCAAGCAAACGCCGGTGTGCGATGCGCACATCACGCCGAATTTCGCCGAGCGCCGCTGATGCGCTATCGAGAATCTCGCCGCGCGAACCGATCGTCCGCGAGAGATCGGACTCGAGCCCCGGCAATGACGCGATCGACTCGACAAACTCGGCGAGCAGCGGCGAGCGTTCGCTGACGCCGGTCTGGAAGAACGTTCGACGGAGCGCGGATGACGCCTGGATCGTATCGAGCACGTCGCGCAGATTTTCTGGCGCCAGCAGCACGCCGACTCGCGCACGCTCGACGATATCGCGGATATCGCGCACGCCGCCCACGGTGAAGCCAGGATTTCCGTTGAGGAGTTCGACCGCTTCGCGGGTGACCGCCAGAAGGTAGCGAACCTGGCTCACGTCGCCGGTCGGACCGATCTCCGCCGCCCGTTCAACCGCGACTGAGTACTGACAGCGTCGCGCGAGCATATCCAGAACGCGCGGAAACTCCAGAACACGCGCGGTATCGACAGACACGGGTAGGCCTTTCAGATAGAAAACGCAAGCATTGATGCGACGGTGGCCCATCGGTCGGCTCACGCAGAACCGGTTCGAGGCACACCATCCATAATTGAATCAGACGAATCGCACAGACAACACC
>ERZ778018.1032-NODE-1032-length-28444-cov-361.127655_pt1 | contig 28444 bp, 16 predicted proteins | sample MGYA00375748_ERZ778018 | MGnify/ENA primary metagenome ERZ778018 (study PRJEB29350, sample SAMN05509839) | bioreactor metagenome | biome: bioreactor; material: wastewater | place: South Africa: University of Cape Town | collected 2014-04-22 ... | reverse complement strand
TCAAGCAGCTCAACGACCACCACGGCCACAACACCGGCGACCGCGCGCTGGTGGCGGTGGCCACCACGCTCAGCGCGGAACTGCGGCCGGGCGACCTGTTCGGCCGCTACGGCGGCGAGGAGTTCGTGGCAATGCTCGACGGCATCGACGCGCAGGAGGCGATGCAGGTGGCCACCCGCCTTTGCCGCCGCGTGCACCGGCTGGAGATTCCGGTGCGCGACGAGCAGCAACTGCTCAGCGTCAGCATCGGCGTGGCCATGCGCCAGCGCGGCGACACGCTCGAATTGCTGATCGACCGCGCCGACCAGGCGATGTATCGCGCCAAGCTGCGCGGCCGCAATCGCGTGTGCATGGACGAATTCGCGAACCGCTCCGCGCACGCCGCCGGCGAAAAGCGCCTGCGCGTGGTGGAGACGCGGCGCGAGGATCGCTGAAGCGCGGTGCGCCAGCCAGCGAAGGTCCGAACAAGTCGTCACCCCGGCGGAGGCGTGCGGTTGTCCAGTCACGATCCTGGCCCACTCGCGGCCGACGGTCGCGGGAGCCCGCGCGCGGGCGATGCGTTGGCTCTTACAAATCCCGATCCCGACCCCAAAGGCATCGCCCGCGAGTGGGCTCCTGCGGGAGGCGATGGCTTCGATGCCCGGTCACGGCCACCGATCCCGCCGTACTTGACGCAGCGGCGTGACGGTACGATGCCGGACAGCGACAAGCTCGACCAGCCCTTCGACTGTTGAAACGCGCCTCGCGGGAACGACGGGCAAAGACGTGGTCAGAGCATGCCTAGCCGACGAGCGCGTGCGCTGCCGCCACCACGTCGGCCTCGCCCGGAAGCACCAGCAGCGCCGCCCCGGCCAGCGGGGTGAAGGTGTCGGCGCCGACCACGCGCTTGATCGGAGTGGCGCCGCAGCCGCCCTCGACGATCGCGGTGATCACGCCCTCGCCCACGCCGGCGCTCTTGCGGCCCTCGTCCAGCACCAGGATACGTTTGGCGCTCTTCGCCTGCGCCGCGATGAAGGCGTCGTTGAGCGGCGCCAGCCAGCGCAGGTCGACCACGCGCACCTGCCAGCCCAGTTCCTTTTCGATCGTGCGCGCCGCACGCAGCGCCATCGGCACGCCGTTGCCGAAGGTGAACACCACCAGGTCGTTCGCCGCTTCGTGGTAGATGCGGCCCTCGCCCAGCGTCATCGCCTGATCCGGCGCCGGATAGTCGAACTGCCACTGGCCGTCGCCGGCCTCGTACAGGTCCTTGGTCATGTACAGCGCGATCGGTTCGAGGAAGGCGCACACGCGCCCGTCCACTTTCGCCAGCGCCATCAGCGTGCGCAGCATCATTGCCGCGTCGTCGCCGCGGCTCGGGCAACCCACCACCAGGCCGGGAATATCGCGCAGCGCGGTGATCGAGTTGTCGTTGTGGAAATGGCCGCCGAAGCCCTTCTGGTAGCCCAGCGACGCGACCCGCATCACCATCGGGTTGCGGTACTGGCCGTTGGAGAAGAACTGCAGCGACGCCGCCTCGCCGCGGATCTGGTCGCAGGCGTTGTGGAAGTACGCCAGGTACTGGATCTCCGGCAGCGGCAGCATGCCCATGTTGGCGTAGCCCTGGGCCAGGCCCAGGATCATCGTCTCGTCCAGCAGCGTGTTGAACACGCGGCTGCCCTTGAAGGTCTTGTTGAGGCCCTTGGTGACGGTGTACACGCCGCCCTTCTGCGCCACGTCTTCGCCGAACAGCAGCGCCTCCGGGTACTTCGCCAGCAGGTCGTGCAGGGCCTGGCCGATCTGGATCGCCAGGTGCCGCGGCGGCAGTTTCTCCGGCAGCTTCGCCTCGCCGCCGAACACGGCCAGGCGCTTCTCGGCGTAGTCGGCACGCGTGGCCTCGGCCTTCACCGCGGCCGGCGTGTACGGCGCCAGCGGGGCCATCACGTCCTCCAGCGAGGTCAGCCGATGGCGCGAATCCGCGTCCTCGGCAGCGGCGAAGCAGCGCCTGCGGGTGGCCTCGTACAGGTTCAGCAATTCATCCTTCGAATACAGGCCGGACGCCAGCGCGATGCCGGCCGAGCGCAGCAGCGGGTCGGTCGCCTCCACCGCGAACAGCTCCTCGATCGAGCGCCACTCGATCTCGAAATCGGTGCCGGCGTGGCCCATCACGCGGGTGGTCTTGAGGTGCAGGAAGGTCGGCCGGCGCGTGCCGCGGCAATGCTCCACCGCACGCTGCACCTGGGCGTAGCCTTCGGCGAGGTCCAGGCCGTTCGCGAAGAAATAGTCGAGATTGGCACGATGCTGGTAGTTGGCCGCAATCCAGCCGCTCGGCGTCTTCACCGAGATGCCGATGCCGTTGTCCTCGCACACGAACAGCACCGGCGCGGGCAGTTTCTGGTACGCCGTCCACGCTGCGGCGTTGAACGCCGTCTGCGCGGTGGCGTGGTTGCTGGAAGCGTCGCCGAACGAGCAGATGGTGATGCTGTCGTCGGGGATCGGCAACGCGTGGCCAATGCGCCGCGCCTGCTCGATCGCCACCGCGGTGCCCAGCGCCTTGGGCAGGTGCGAGGCGATCGTCGAGGTCTGCGGCAGCACCCACAGCGGCTTGGAACCCCATACCTTGTGGCGGCCGCCGGAAGCCGGGTCGTCCTTGCTGGCGGCGAAGGACAGCGCCGAATCCATCACCGGGTCCATCCCCGGAATCTTGCGGAAGCGCTCGGCCATGAAACCGCCGGAGCGGTAATGCAGGAAGGCCGGATCGGTGTGGCGGGTCAGCCGCGCCACCATCGCATTGCCTTCGTGGCCGGACGAACCGATGGTGTAGAACACCTTGTTCTGCACGCGCAGCACGCGCGCCATCAGGTCGAGGTGGCGCGAGATCAATTGCGATTCCAGCAGTTCGCGAAAACCGCGTGCATCCAGCGCGCTGCCCGGCAGCACCGCCTCGCCGTCACGCGGTGCGGCATGCACGTCGCCGCGCCACAGCTGCACGAACTCGATGAAGTTCTGGTCGACCACTTCGGCGCGGTTGAAGCCCTTGTGGCGGGAACTGATGGCAAACGGAATGGCGGTCATGGCGGATTCGTCAGTGGTGGCCGGCGGCAACGGAGTCGCTCAGCGGGATGAAACAACAGGCAAGGGGAAAGCCGGTACCCGCAGCGCGCGCAGCACGGCGGCGCGCCGCAGATCCTTCTCGCGACCGAAACTTTCGAGCAGGCGGATCTGGTCGTCGATGCACGGTACCGGCACGGCCAGGCCGTTCACGCCGGCGAGCACCAGCTTGCCCGGCGCCACGGGCTGCCAGCGACCGTCGAGGTGGAGTTCAAGCCCGCCCATCACCTCGACCGGCGCGCCGGGAAAACGGAAGCGGGCGAAATGCGAGCGGAAGCGGTCGCCATCCGGTGGCGTGAATGCGGGTTCGCGCTGCTGCGCCCACACCTGCATCAGCGTGTCCGCATCGGCGCGCGAGGTCAGCACGTCCACGTCGGCCACGCTGACCTCGGCACCAAGCACCAACGCCGCGGCGCTGCCGATCAGGCACCACGGATCGACGCAGTGCACGTGCAGATCGGGCACCACGTCGGCCAGGGTGGCATACAGCGCGGGCGAGAGATGGCTCATGCGCGGCGGCGTTCCCAGGCTTCGCGACTCTGCCCCCAGATCTCCACCGGCAGATCCTGGAACGGTTCGGGCAGGCGGCCGGGACCGATCAGGCTTGAGCCGAGTCGGCGCGCGACGCTTTGCGATGCAAGGTTGTCCGGCGCAATGGTGTGGATCACCTCGGTCCAGCCCAACTGGGCAAAGGCCCAGTCGATCGCCGCCACCGAACCTTCCGTCGCATAACCCTTGCCCCAGGCATCGCGCAACAAGCCCCAGCCCACTTCGGTGCCGGGCCAGCCTTCCGGACACCACGGCCCGAGCCGTCCGATCCACCGGCCGCTGCTTTTCTCGATCACCGAAAACATGCCGAAGCCCTGCATCGCCCAGGCCCCCGCCATGGACAGGAAGCCGCGCCACGCCACTGCCCGTGGCTGCGGGCCACCGATGTGGCGTGCGTTCTCCGCGTCGGCCATCAGCGTCGCCCAGCCCTCGAAATCCTCCGGCCGGGTCGGGCGGAGGATGAGGCGATCGGTTTCAATGCGGATGTCTTGCCAACCCATACAACACTCCGGCCTAAGCGGCGATGCCTGGCGCCGTCACTCCGGCGAACGCCGGAGAAGCTTCACCACAGCGAAGCTGGTCATCCAGTGTTTCCGGCATGGGGAAAGGCACTGGCTCCCGGCTTTCGCCGGGATGACGAGCCGGGAAGGCACCTGGCGCCATGCCTCAGAACGCGTTGATCCCCGTCAGCTCGCGGCCGACCACCAGCTCGTGCACGGTCTCGGTGCCCTCGTAGGTGATCACCGATTCCAGGTTCAGCGCGTGGCGGATCGCGCCGTGCTCGGTGGTGATGCCGGCGCCGCCGAGGATGTCGCGGCACTGGCGCGCGATGTCGATCGCCATGCGGCAGTTGTTCCACTTGGCCAGCGACACCTGGGTCGGCTGCATCTTGCCGGCATCCTTGAGGCGACCGAGTTGCAGCGACAGCAGCTGCGCGGTGGTGATGCGCCTGGCCATGTCGGCCATCTTCAGCTGGATCGCCTGGTTGGAGGCGAGCGGCTTGCCGAACAGCATGCGCTCGGCGGTGTAGTCGAGCACTTCCTTCAGGCAGGCCTGCGCCGCACCGATCGGACCCCAGGTGATGCCGTAGCGCGCCTGGGTCAGGCAGCCGAGCGGGCCCTTCAGGCCCTTCACGTTCGGCAGCCGCGCGCTGTCCGGCACGCGCACGTTGTCGAAGAACAGCGCGCTGGTGACCGAGGCGCGCAGGCTCATCTTCTTGTGGATTTCCTGCGCCTTGAAGCCGGCGGTGTCGGTCGGCACCACGAAGCCCTGGATGCCGTCGTCGGTCTGCGCCCAGACGATCGCGATGTGCGCCAGGTTGCCGTTGGTGATCCACATCTTGGCGCCGTTGATGACCCAGTCGCCGCCATCCTTCTTCGCGTTGGTCTTCATGTTGGCCGGATCGGAACCGCCATGCGGCTCGGTCAGGCCGAAGCAGCCGATCACCTCGCCGGCGGACATTCGCGGCAGATAGTGCTGCTTCTGCTCCTCGCTGCCGTAGGCGAAGATCGGGTACATGCACAGCGAGCTCTGCACCGAGGCGAAGCTGCGCAGGCCCGAATCGCCGCGCTCCAGCTCCTGGCAGATCAGGCCGTAGCTGACGCCGTTCATGCCGCCGCCGCCGTACTGCTCGGGGATCGTCGCGCCGAGCAGGCCCAGACCGGCGATCTCGGGGATCAGCTCCTTCGGGAAGCGGCCCTGGTCGAAGCAGTCGCCGATGATCGGCAGCACGCGCTCGTCGACGAAGCGGCCGACGGAATCCTGCACCATGCGCTCCTCGTCGCTGAGCAGCGCGCGGACATCGTACAGATCGAGCGGATTCAGACGGACAGCCATGGAAGCTCCAGAGAGGGCGCGTAAAAGCCGGTATTGTAGCGCGACCCATGCGCCCGCACAGGCCGGGCGGCCCCGACGGGTGCGTATGGAGCGCGCCTGCCCCGACCCCTCTCTCCGCCGCACATCTGCCCCCCGAAAATCCATGTTCAAAGGTGTCTTGCTCGGCTTCATGGCTTTTGCCGCCTTCGCCGCCAGCGACGCGTTCGTGAAGTCGCTGCGCGGCTCGCTGCCGGCCTATGAGGCCGTGTTTTTCGGCGCCGCGCTGGGGCTGACGGCCCTGCCCTTCATCAAGGGAAGCGACGACCGCTGGCGCGACGTGGTGCGGGCGCAGCGCCCCGGCCTGTGGCTGGTACGTGCGCTCGCCAGCGCGATGGGCAGCATCGCGGCGGTGATGGCGTTCACCGCGCTGCCGATGGCCGAGGCGTTCGCGCTGATCTTCCTGCTGCCGATCTTCGTCACCATCCTGTCGGTGCTGGTGCTGAAGGAAGCCGTGGGCTGGCGCCGCTGGTCGGCGGTGGTGGCCGGTTTCGTCGGCGTGCTGGTGGTGCTGCGGCCGGGCTTCCGCGTGCTGGGCATCGGGCATCTGGCGGCGATCGTGTGCGGGCTTTCCGGCGCCGTCTCGATGATCGCGCTGCGCATGGCCGGGCCGCACGAGAAACGCGTCACCTTGTACGGCGCCGGCATGGTCGGCTCGATGCTGGTGGCCGGCCTGCTGATGCTGGCCAACTTCCGCTGGCCGGACCTCGCCCAGTGGGGCCTGCTGCTGGGCTACGGCCTGCTCGCCGCACTCGGCTCCGTGCTGCTGATGCTGGCCACGCAAATAGCGCCGGCGAACCACGTCGCACCAACCCAGTACAGCCAGATGCTGTGGGCCGTGCTGCTCGGCTACGTGGTCTTCCATGACCGGCTGGACTGGCCCATGGCGACCGGCATCGCGATCATCCTGGGCGCCGGCCTGTTCACCTTCGTGCGCGAGGACCGGGTGACGCGGTGGTGGAAGCGCATGCGCCTGCTCTGACCGTCCTACCGATTTGTTATCAATTGTTCCATCGCAGCCCCATATGCTCACCAAGCATATGAAAGATGACGTCCGTGTCGGTAAGCGTACTGAACTGCGGAAACTTCGTCAGAGAAACTTCACGCTTGAGTTTGTCGAGCAGGCCATAACCTTTTTTTCTCAGCTCGATATTGCCGTAGCTGCGAAGAAACGAATCTTCTCCCACATTGAAGTTCCTGCCTCGAAATACGATTTTTGCGGGCTCTGGTCCAAAATTGAGCGGGTAGAAATAGCATTCATCGTACAGCCAGTACCCGTCCCGTTCTATTTGGTCCTCATAGAACTTCAGCCTCCGATCAAACGTGACGTGCATCAGGTATCCATAGAAATCGGCGAGCGTCTGAATTTGCTTTGCCCGATTCTTGTTCCATAGGACGCCTTGCTCGTCGATTGAGATGTTGACCGTCTGGCCGTTACTGAGGGTCAATGTCAGGGTAGCCTTCTCGGTCTTTCCAGTTTCAACGAAATTGGTCTTGTGTGTCGTGACTGATCTATAGAAGCCAATGTGGCTGATTGTGCTGATGTCATACGCCCGGTTCTTCCAAGTGAAGAAATTGCCGGACAAACTGAAGTCCTTGAACTTCTCGGTCAGCTTGTTGCGGTCTGAGGCGATGCCTTCCAGCGCGTCGGCATCCTGCTCGACCCGCTCCGAGATTTCGGGAATCTCCGAGAACAACTCCTGAAGCAAGCCGGTAAGCCGCTGCGTCTGGGATAGGATGTCGTGATTATTGAATAGATCGAGCGCAAGATTCCGAATCGCCCAACCCAAGTTGCTGCTGAGGTCGTGCTCGATGCCTCGTGCTTTGGCGCTGAGTTGAATGGGCTGGGCAATTCGGTCCCAGCTCCGGGCGGCAGCCACGATCTTGTCCACATACGGTTTCACCGCTGTTTCACCGGAAGGAGCAGCATCTTTGGCGGATTGGATGAGTTTGTGGATGTTCTCGGCACCCGACTGCAACGGTGCTTGTGTTTCCACCTCGTAGCTGTCGACGAGATCGTCAATCAACCCAGGAGCGTGATCTTCGCCTCCCAAAGTCGCGCCGTTGACCGCATCAGTCATAACTTGTACGAGCTTTGCAGACGGCAGCCTATCGAGCGCCTCTCTGATGGCGTTCCGGTAGTACCGCTTGCGCTCGGACAGCTCATCTTCGACCTGCTCGACCGCTTTCACTTCCGGAAAACTGGAAACCGACCGGTCTTCATTGATGACGCGCAGCACCTCTTCGGGGTACAGATCTTCGGCCAGATTGGCGAACTCCTGAATGAATTCAGCTAAATCATCCGAATCATGGCTGTCCTTCACAGTCTCGAAAGCTGAAGCCATCAAGTTCAGACGCGCAAGTGTAGGCAACCCCGACTCCTGCCGAACCGCCATCGGATTCTGGAGCAGCCCATCGACCAGTTGGGATGCTTTGCGGGGAGAAACGCCGGGGAGCCACGCAATCTCCGCGCTCAACCGAGTCCGTGGATTGGTCAGGTCGGAACGCGCCTTCTGGCACAGCTCGTGATCCAATTCCAACGATTTTTCTTCAGCCAAATCGACGATGCGTCGACGGTCGTCGCGCGTCGTTACGCCCAACACCGCGAACGGCGATTTGTTCAGCGCAGCGGCGGCGAATCGAGGCGCCGGCTTGCTTGATGGTGGAATCGAGGCTACTGGTGGCTGCGCGCTTAGTTGTTTATTTTGGACAAATCTTGGCATCGAATCTGGCTGCTGAATCTCAGGTCTCAAGGCTACCATCTCAAGAAATGCGACAATCATTCTCACCTCGGCGCTCGCTTCCGAAAACGCAGTCTTGGTGTAAAGACGCCGGAACACCTCGATCTGCTGCTCTAGAATTTCGGTAGCAGCCTCTCCTGAGACAAGTTCATCCACACCATCGGCGGAAAATTCGTAGACAAAACGCCGAGTCACCTTGGCTAGTACATCAACATCGAAATTCCGCCACTCACTCTTGACATAGCCGGTCACGCAAGAATCCCATATCCGCAGATAGGATATCCGCACGGCATCGGCCAGTTCCTTCCTAACCTCTATATCCTCGCTCCATTTCATGGTAACTGAATCGTTTGGCGCCGAACTGGATGCCGATTGCGCTTGAAGCTGTTGTGATACAGCCCGCGGGATCGGAGAGGGCTGAGGCGCAGCTTCCGAAGCCGAGGACTGCGCCCCACGCATCGCCAGAATCTGCGGGTCTTTCAACGCATCGAATGCCTGCACAAGCGCCTCGCGGGGAACGGACAGCTTTTTTGCCGAGCGAAGCTCATGGGAATACTGCGTGAGTCGCTCTTTGGTCGAAAGGTGATCGGAGAGCGCGAGCGAAATGGCGCACTCACTGTTCGTTTTCGGTGCGGCCTTACAGTTTCGGCACGCAATCAGCGCGCCAGACTTTTCGTAACCGCATTTGAAGCAAATGGCTGTATCCATAATTACTGACGTGTTCCGTACTGTTCTAGCTTCGAGTTATAGATGTCCACCATGTGGTTCGCTTGCTGCTCTTTGGCTTGAGCGCGCCGAACCAAATCATTGTAGGTGTTGACGTCAGCATTGAATTGATTGATCCCGTGTCGAAGCTGTATCCTATTTGCGTTGTATTGTGAGATTTTCGAATTGAACGCATCCACTTCGTATTGATTGGAAGAATCAACCAACAATCGCTGCCGTTCTAACTCGTTACCAAGTGCCCCTAGTTGTCTTTCAGCTTCATCAGCTCGGCGCTTTTCATCGCCAAGAAGGATTTTCTGGCGTTCAGCTTGCACATCCATCTCTCGCGCTTTCTGCAGAGCAGCTTTTGCAGCTCGTTTGCTAGCATCAAGTTCCGCTAGCCGAAACGATGGGACTCGATAGGTTGCACCATCTCCGTCATTTATCAAATCCGAGCCGGCATTGGTAGCTGAACTCGACCGGGTCTGTGACTGCTGTGGCGGAGCCGAGTAGCTTGGAGTTGCGCTCTGCGCCGGTGGCGAATAGGCAGGAGTCGGAGACGATGTGTTTTTGTTGGACTGGCCGATCAGCCAGAGCATGCCGATGACTACGACAATGCCGACCCACCATTTGCCAGTGGACGAACCCAGCCTCGGTTGCTGCGGCGGCTTGTAGGGCTGTTGTGGAACGGCTTGCGGCTTGGAAGGTGCTGGCGGAGGAGCGGGTCGACTAACTCCATGAGTGGTGCCGGCAGAGCTTATGGTCGCTTTCTTTGCGGCAAGCGGGGGCGTCACATCCACGTCAGAGACGAGCGAGGAAAGGCCTGCGAAGCCTTTGCCCTCTCCCTTCTTCTGATCTTCTTCTCCCCCCGTCACTACCATCTCTCCTTAAACGAATCCGATGCGCCGCTTGGTTTCACCACCCTCGCGCTCTCGCGCTGGTGATGCACGCAGGGCGGACAACAGGCTGGACTGATCCAGCTTTTCCTTGCCGGAGCGCGCCGCCAGCCTCGCTCCTTCACGCACCACAAAAGAGACGTCGGACAAGGGCCTACCCGCCAACTCCTTCGCCAGCGGCTTGGCGTCCACGTCCAACTCCTTCGGCAAGGAGGACAGCAGTTTGTCCAGCAGTGACAGCACTTCGACCTCACTGGCGAAGTCCACCTTGATGACGTGATCGAATCGCCCCCGGCGCTGGATGGCAGGGTCGATCATCTCGATGCGGTTCGTCATGGCGATGATCAGCACGTCGTGCTTCACCGCCTCTGGAATACGGCGCAGGAACTCGGCCACCTCCTCGACGCGGTGATGACCCGACCCCATCTCGCGGTCGGCAAGGAATGCTTCCATCTCGTCGATCACGAGGACGGACGGCGCGTTCTCCATCGCCTTGTCGAACACCTGCGCGACCTTCTTGCTGGTCTCGTGGATGTAGGGGCTGGCGACGCTCGAGGCGTCGATCTGGAAACTTGGCCAGCCGAGGAAGTCCACCAACCGGTCGACCGCGAAGGTTTTGCCGCAGCCTGGCGGGCCGTGCAGGATCACTGCTGAAGGAAACTCGATGCCGAGTGCCTTGTAGCGGTCGCGGTGCAAGATGATGTCGACGATGTGCTCGTTGAAGAAGGCTGCCAGTTCCGGACGCCCGGCAAGTTCGAACACTTTGTTCGGCGTAAGTGCAGTGCGCTTGGCCTCGACCTTTTCCTCTGCAGGAACCGTCTCGGTCTTTTCTTCTGGAGTCTCCCGCTTGCGCTCAAGCGGCATGACTTCGGCAACCTCGAACCCCGCTGCTTGCACGACATCCTTCAAATGACCTGCACCGAGCCAGCTCATGGACTGACGCAGCCGGCGAAAAGATGTGGCCGGGATATTCGTACCACCCGTCAGCCAGTAGCCAAGCACCACTTCGTCGCCGGTTCTGGAACTGATGCTGTAGGTCGGCAGCAGCCGGGTGATCTTCTCGACATACAGCGCGTCTTGCAGCGGTGATTCCGCGTCGATGTCGCGCGTTGCCTTCACCGCCAAGGCAAAGGAAAGCGCCTCGGCTTTGTTGTCCGGAGACTTCGCTTCGCTGACCGGCAACAGGGCCTGGCTTGGGCTGCACGAGATTGCCCGCAGCTGGCGATCTCCGAACTGGAAGGCATCGAGCGTCCCCTCATCGATCAGCCCCGCGTCCTTCCAGCGCGCGCTCAAATCGTCATGGACGACCAGCGCACGGCCACCGCCTTGCGTCTGGTAAATCTGCCAGTCCGCGCCCTCGAACAATGCGACACGAGCCTTCGCGCCGTCTGGCAGCTTGAATCCGATGGGGAGCCACGCATCGAGGGCCATAAGCATCAACTCCGAACAATATTGGCACCAGCCATCATGTCATCGTCTCCCGCAGAGCCCACTTGGATCGAGAACAGTTGACCCACCACTGCGCGCAACTTGTCGATGTCATTGGCCTTGATGGTTTCGGCTCCGACCGCCACAAGCTGCGCATGCTCTCTTGCGTCAGAGAAAAGGTAACTTGCTTGAGCCAGACGTTTGAAGTGATCGATCACGAACCAGTCCTGACGCCACAGGATCATGAAGTTGCGGCCGCGCAGGTCATCCAGATGTGATTCGAAGTCGCTGCTGTTGTTTTCAAGCGCGCGCTGTGCCGTTTTCACCAAGTTGTCGAAGGACGTGGTTTCGGTGGGACGTGCGTGTTGCCGCACCGTCTTCTCGAAGAAATCGACAACCCTGTCCAGCTCAAGCTGGCGAATGTCCTTCAGGTATTCTTTGCGCGTCAACGCCAGCAACCGCTTGGCTTCCTGCACGTTGTCCATTGCCTGTTTTGCCGTTTCAGGATCGGCCTCACCGGATTCAATGGTGCTGGCCTGCTCCAGCTTCTCTCGGGCTTGCTCCAGGCGCGGATCATCCACTTTGGATGCCATCTCTTCGAGACGCTCCAGTGTGTGCTCCGACTGCTCTTGAATATTCTTGGCTTGATTGGAGTAGTCGAGCTTGCCTTCCTGGCTGGAATAGAAGTTGCGCCCACTCTGGAACGAGCCGCTGATGGAAGGCACCGAAACCTCTAACTGAATATTGCCGGAGTCAAGCACCTCGTACTCGCAAACCATCTCCGCGCCAGCGGTAATAACGCCGTCGTCGAAATCAGCCCCCTTGATCTCGAACATGCCGATGAAACGGTTATCGTTGATGGGGTCAGAGATTTCGCCCTCCCACAACTTGAACTTGATCGACCCGGCGCTTCCAGCCTTGAGGGACTCGCCCGCCTTGAAGGACTTCTTGCCCTTCTTGGGTAGCTGATCGCCTTCACGCACGAGGTAATCGAGCACCAAACGTCCGCCGACCTTGTCGCGAGCTTCGACGCCAATCGAGTGGGACGCGGGAATCGCGTCGATGCTGGCTGCAGTGCGAGCGATGACGATCTTGTCTTCGCCGAGGGCAATAGGAGCACCGTTCGAATCGAATACGAACACCTTGAAGGTGTTGTCTCCAGGCTTGGACAGGCTGAGTTCAACACTCGCGCCGTCCTTCAGCGCCACACGGCCAGACGACCAACCTGTGTCGAGACTGTCGATTTGGAACTCGATGCCCGCAGGTGCACGCGAAAGTTTGGCGACGATCTTGGCTTTGGACTCCGGCGTCCGTGCAATGTAGTTGAACGAAAGATCGAGCGCACCACCGGCGCTGAGCGCACCACGGGAACTCTTGCGCCCACGACTTTGCGAAGCCCAATCGATGGACTCGGCAAACACTGCCGCGCCTTCGGCAACAGCGGTCATCGGGTTCACGTCGGTGGACGGTGCGATACCCAGCTCGAAGGCGACTTTGTCGCGCAAGTTCTTGTATTGGGCGGGTCCACCTACAAAAACAACCCGTTCAACGTCATGCGGGCTCAATCCGGCCTTCTCAATGCTCTCTCGGGTGGCCTCAATAGACTCTTCCACCTTTGGTGCGATCAGGCCGTCGTACAGGTTCCGGCTGATGGGAATATCGAGATAAATCTCCTCACCAGCCAGATCACGTACGCCAAGCTCGTTCTCGGCGAGGCTGATGACAGATTCCTCACTCTGCGACAGTGCAATTTTTGCTTTTTCGGCCGCCCAAGTGGCAATGGTGCGCAGCGATTTGTACTGCGGATTGGACGCCAAGTCTTCTGGTAAGTCGAAGTTGTCGAGCAGCCACGGCTTCACGACGTTATTGAACAAAATCCGGTCGAAATCGCGCCCGCCACACATGGCAATGCCGCCATGCGCAAGCAAATTCACGCGGCCGCCAATGCTCTCGGCAATCGCAACATCCAGCGTGCCGCCGCCGATGTCGTACACGACAAAGATGCCGTCGTTCTTTCGCTGTCGCATGACACTCATCACGGCAGCGACTGGCTCTTGCATCAATGCGACACGTCCGAGGCCCGCCGCGTCGGCTGCGGCCATTGTGGCGTCCTTCTGCATTTGGTTGAAGGCAGCAGGAACCGTGATGACGGTGCCGGTGTCATCATCGCCACGAATTTCCTCCGGCAAGTAGCCAAAGAGCGCACGTAGGACTTCGGCGGAACATTCCTCAGGTGTCATCGTGAGGTTGACCGCAGGCAGCTTCACCGGCGTGCTCGTGCCCATGAGTCGCTTGAATAGCACTGCTGCGTTGTCGGGATTCTTTGCGGCGCTGTTGTAAGCGCGCGAGCCAACGTACTTGTTCCCACGTCGGTCGATAAAGATGGCAGACGGAGTGACGTCGTGCTGTTCCGGGCTCTTGTAGAGATGAATCTTGTCACCGTCGAAGGAACAGATGGCACTGTTGGTCGTGCCGAGGTCGATACCGACGTATTTCATGCTTCCACCTTCCTGAGCATCACCGTGCCTTGTTTGCGCAGACCCTTCGGCCCCATGATGATCGGCTCCAGCATCTGATCGACGAGCAGCACATCGTCAGGACCGAAGTCGCCCAGGTTCAAGGCGGATGCAGCCATTCCCGCGTCGTAGGGCTGCCCTTCGACGTTGACCAGCTTCAGGCCATTCGAGTCGAGGTTTTCCTCGACCTTCTTCTGGAAGTAGCGGATCTGGTTGATGTAGCGGACTGACTCGCCCGCATCGAGCTTGCTGACCACCTTTCCGAACAGACGTGAGAAGCGCCAACTCTCGACGGCGATGTCGATAAGCGATTGCTCCATCTGCACGTTGCCTTCACCCTGTGCCATCAAACGCCCCTTCCTTTGAACTACAACTAGACTGTCCAAGACTCGAAGTCACCCACCCTTGGGAATATCCAAGACCACTACACGTAGCGCAGTGCTGGACTGTGCTACGACTGTGTCTCACGGGATGCGATGACGCCAGTGGTCAGACGACCACGATTCCCCCTGTCGGAACGGCCAAACAATACACCCACGAGAACTTGAGTGAACATAGGCGCCGGGTAGGGCCATGGTCTAACGATTGCTGACCCCGTGCGGCACGTGCCCGGTCGCCACGTGCTTGCGCGCGGACTCCACGTTCGCCGGCGAGTCGTCGAAGAAGATGTCGGCGCCGAACGCGTCGAGGAACGGGCCCTTGTCGCGGCCACCGAGGAACAGCGCCTCATCGATGCGCACGCCCCACTTGCGCAAGGTGAGGATGACGCGTTTGTGCGCGGGCGCGGAACGGGCGGTCACCAAGGCGGTGCGGATCGGCGAGTCCTCGGCCGGGAACGCGGTCTGCAGGTGATGCAGCGCGGTGAGGAAGCCGCGGAACGGGCCCACCGACAACGGTTCGGCGGCGTGTTCGGTTTCGCTGCGATGGAAGGCTTCCAGGCCTTCCTCGCGCGATACCCGTTCGCCCTCATCACCGAAGATCACGGCGTCGCCGTCGAACGCGATGCGCAGTTGCTCGCTCATGCGCGGCGGCGCGGTGCTGGGCAGGATCGTCGCCGCGGCCACGCCGGCGGCCAGCGCGCGGCCGACGTCCTCGGCGTTGGCCGAGAGGAACAGGTCGGCCTTGAACGGCGCGATGTAGTCGGACGTCGGCGCACCGCTGGTGAATGCGGCGCGGCTGATTTCCAGGCCGTAATGCTGGATCGCGTTGAAAATGCGCAGGCCGGTGTCACCGGAGTTGCGCGACAGCAGGATCACCTCGACCGGCGGCACGTCGCCGGCCAGCTTGTTGAGGCCCAGCAGCTTCTGCACCAGCGGGAACGCCACGCCGGGTCGCAGGATGTCCTCCTCGTGCTCGATCTGGAACGCGCGGTAGGCGTCGAGGCCGTCGCGCTCGAACAGCGCGTGGCTGTCGCCGAGGTCGAACAGCGCGCGCGAGGAGATGGCGACGACGAGGCGGTTGTCGGTGGTGGATGCGGGATCGTGGACGGTTGGCTGGCTCATGCCGCGAATCTACTGCAAACGGCTGAGAGTAAGGGAAGAGGAGTGGGAAGTGAGAGAAGGCAAAAGCGCATGCCTCGGCTTTCTCTCACTCCTCACTCCTCTCCACTCACTCCTCGCTCTTCCTCATTCGGCGGCGAACTGCTCGTCCAGGATGCGCTGCTCCAGGTTGTGTTCCGGGTCGAACAGCAGGCGCACACCGCGTCCTTCGGCCTGGCGCACGATCACCTCGCGCACGTCGCGCACTTCATGGAAATCGGCGGTGGCGCTGACCGGGCGCTTGCCCGGATCGAGAATGCGCAGGGTGACCTGGGTGCGATGCGGCAGGATCGCGCCGCGCCAGCGGCGCGGGCGGAACGGGCTGATCGGGGTGAGCGCGAGCACGTTCGCGTCCAGCGGAAGGATCGGCCCGTGCGCGGACAGGTTGTAGGCAGTGGAGCCCGCCGGCGTGGCGACCATGATGCCGTCGCAGACCAGGTTGGGCAGCTTCACCGTCTCGTTGAGCTTCACTTCCAGGTGCGCGGCCTGGTTGCTCTGGCGCAGCAGCGACACCTCGTTGAACGCCTGCGCCTGATGGCTGGTGCCGTCCGCATCGGTGACCAGCATCTCCAGCGGATGCAGCTCCGCCGCGTGCGCGCGCGCCACCCGCTCGGGCAGGCCATCGAGCTTGTGCTTGTTCATCAGGAAGCCGACCCGCCCCAGCTTCATGCCATACACCGGCACGTCCAGCGCGTGGTGCAGGTGCAAGGTGCGCAGCATGAAACCATCGCCACCCAGCGCCACGATCAGCTCCGCCTCGACCGCCGGCACGTCACCGTACCGCTCCACCAGCTTGCGCCTCGCCTGCTGGGCGACACTGGTGTCACTGGCGACGAAGGCGATGCGCATGGGAGGCCGGGAATAGGGAATAGGGAATCGGAAGAGCCGGCAAGCCGACCGTTCCGATCATCCCTGCAACGCGCGCATCAGATCAAGCCTGCTCGCCGCCGCCTTTGCCATTCCCTATTCCCTATTCCCTACTCCCTATTCCCTGCCCTCAACCCACCGGCACCTGTGCCAGCTGGGCCAGACGACGGACGGCGACCGAGGCGATCGGGTAGTCCGCGTTCTGGGTGAGGATTTCCGCCAGCATGTTGCGGGTGTGCTGCAAGGTGGCGTCGTCGCGTTGCAGCCAGGCCTGCACCGGCGAGAGATCGCCGGTGGCGCCGGCCATGCCGAGCACCTGCAGCGCCAACGCGCGATGCTGATGGCCCAGTTCGTCCAGCAGCGAGCCGCGGGCCTGCGCATGCCAGTGGCCCTCGACCGGCAAGGCCTCGACCTGACCGCGCAACCACTCCAGATCCAGCACCTCGCCCAGTTCGAAGAACACCCGCGCCACCTTCTCCATCGGCTGGCCGCTCTGCTGCACGACTTCGACCATGTCCAGTGCGGCACGCAGGTCCGGCATGCGGGCCAGCCGCTGGCTGAGCTCGGCCGGCATGCCCAGGCCTTCCCATTTCTCCTGGGTGCAGGCGAAATCGCCCTTGCCGGTGTCCGTGAGCACCTCGGGCAGCGCCGCGCGCAAGGCGGATACGCCCGCCTGGTAACGCGCCACGTTCTCGGCGATGTCGAGCGAACCGCCGGGGCGGTTGAGCAGCCAGCGGGTCATGTGGCGCAGCAGCGACCAGATCTGCTTGACCGCGTCGACCTGGGTGTCCTCGGCCACCTTGCTGTCCAGCGCCTCGACCTGCGCCCACAACTGCCGCGCATCGAGGATCTCGCGCGCCGCCGTGTACGCCTTGGCGATCGCCTCCGGGCCTTTGCCGGTGTCCTCCTGCATGCGCATCATGAAGGTGGCGCCCATGCGGTTGATGGTGGAGTTGGTCACCGCGGTGGCGATGATCTCGCGCTTCAGCCGATGGCGTTGCATGTGCGCGGCGTACTTCTCGTGCAGCGGCGCGGGGAAGTAGCGCACCAGCTCCTTGGACAGGTACGGGTCTTCCGGCACGTCGGAGTCCAGCAGTTGCTGGAACAGGCGCATCTTGTCGTAGGACAGCAGCACGGCAAGCTCCGGCCGGGTCAGGCCCAGGCCGCGACTCTTGCGCTCGGCCAGTTCGGCCTCCGACGGCAGGTTCTCCACCTGGCGATCCAGCGTGCCTTCGGTTTCCAGCGTCTTGATGAAGTGCGCCATCGAACCGATGCGGCCGATCGACTGGTGCTCCATCAGGGTGATCGCCTGGTTCTGTCGGTAGTTGTCCCACAGCACCAGCTCGGCCACCTCGTCGGTCATCGCCGCCAGTTGCGCGTTGCGCGCATCGAAACTCAGCTCGCCGCGTTTGACGGCGTCGTTGAGCAGGATCTTGATGTTGACCTCGTGGTCGGAGGTGTCCACGCCAGCGGAGTTGTCGATGAAGTCGGTGTTGAGCAGCACGCCCTTCTGCGCCGCCTCGATGCGGCCCTTCTGGGTCATGCCCAGGTTGCCGCCCTCGCCGATGATCTTCGCGCGCACCTCGGCACCGTCGATGCGCAGGCCGTTGTTGGCGCGATCGCGCACGTCGGCATGGGTTTCGCTGGAGGCCTTGATGTAGGTGCCAATGCCGCCGTTCCACAGCAGGTCGACCGGCGCCTTGAGCACCGCGCTGAGCAGCTCGTTCGGCGCCAGATGCTCGACATCGGGCTTGAGGCCCAGCGCGACGCGCGCCTCGGGCGAGATCGGAATCGACTTGGCGCTGCGCGGGTAGACGCCGCCGCCGGCGGAGATCAGCGACTTGTCGTAGTCGTCCCAGCTCGAGCGCGGCACGTCGAACATGCGCTTGCGCTCGACGAACGAACGGGCCGCGTCGGGGTTCGGGTCGAGGAACACGTGGCGATGGTCGAACGCGGCCAGCAGCCGGATGTGCTCGGACAGCAGCATGCCGTTGCCGAACACGTCGCCGGACATGTCGCCGATGCCGACGCAGGTGAAATCCTCGTTCTGGCAATCGCGGCCGAGTGCGCGGAAGTGGCGCTTGACCGACTCCCACGCACCGCGCGCGGTGATGCCCATGCCCTTGTGGTCATAGCCGTGCGACCCGCCGGAGGCGAACGCGTCGCCCAGCCAGTAGTTGTGCTCGATCGAGATGGCGTTGGCGATGTCGGAGAACTTCGCGGTGCCCTTGTCGGCGGCCACCACCAGGTAGGGGTCGTCCGCGTCGTGGCGCACCACGTCGTGCGGATGCACCACCTTGCCCTCGACCAGGTTGTCGGTGATGTCGAGCAGACCGTTGATGAACAGCTTGTAGCAGGCGATGCCCTCGGCCTGCACCGCGTCACGGTCGCCGTCGGGGGATTTCTTGACGAAGAAGCCGCCCTTGGAGCCGACCGGCACGATCACCGTGTTCTTCACCATCTGCGCCTTGACCAGGCCCAGCACCTCGGTGCGGAAATCCTCGCGGCGGTCAGACCAGCGCAGGCCGCCGCGGGCGACCGCGCCGAAGCGCAGGTGGATGCCTTCCACGCGCGGGGCGCACACCCAGATCTCGCGATACGGCACCGGCTTGGGCAGCTCGGCGACCTGGTGCGAGTCGATCTTGTAGCTGATGTAGTCGCGCCAGGCGCCGTCCCACTGCTGGAAGAAGCTGGTGCGCAAGGTGGCGCGGATCAGTCCCACGAAGCTGCGCAGGATGCGGTCCTCGTCGAGGCTGGCCACGTTCTCCAGCAGCACGCCGATGGCGGCTTCCACGGCCTTGACCTGCTCGGCGCGCGGACGCGCCAGCGCGGCGCCCAGCTCGTCGATCAGGCCGGGCTGCGCGACCTGCACGTTGGCCGGGATCAGCGTGCGCATCTCCACCGCCAGGGTGGCCCCGGCGATCTTCAACTCGTCGGGCGAGAGCGCTTCGCGACGCGGGTCGAACTTGGCCAGGAAAAGCTCCACCAGCAAGCCGGCGATCGCCGGGTAGCGGTTGAGCGTCTCCTCCATGTATGCCTGCGAGAAGGTCACGCCGGTCTGCAGCAGGTACTTGCTGTAACCGCGCAGCATCGCCACCTGGCGCCAGTTGAGCTTGGCGCCGAGCACCAGCCGGTTGAAGCCGTCGTTCTCCGCGGCGCCGCGCCAGACATGCTCGAACGCCTCCTCGAACAGCGCGCCGACCTGCTCCACGCTGAAGGCGAGCTTGCCGGTGGGCTGCACGTCGAAATCCTGGATCGACAGCGGCGTGTCGCCGGGGATCTCGTAGACGTGTTCGGTGAGCACGCGCAGGCCGAGGTTCTCCAGCTGCGGCAGCACCTCGGACAGCGAGATGTCGCTGCCGTTGCGATACACCTTGAAGCGCAGCGATTCGGGATTCTGCGGCGGGTGGTAGAACGACATGCGGATGCCGTGCTCGCCGCTCAGCTGCGACAACTCGTGGATGTCTTCCGCGGCCACCGCGGGGCTGACGTCCTCGACGTAGCCGGCCGGCAGCGCGCGGGCGTAGCGGTTGGCCAGCACCACGCCCTCGTGTTCGCCGCGCAGGCGCACCAGCGCGTCGCGCACCTCGTCGTGCCAGTTGCGCACGATCGCGGCCACGGCGTGCTCAAGTTCGGCAACGTCATACGCCGGCTGGTCGCCGATCTTCGGCCGCATGATCATGGTCAACCGCGCCAGCGCGGACTCACCCATCTCCACCGAGGAATCGCTCTGCACCGCGTGCAGCGCCATCCCCAGCATCGCCTCGATGCGTTCGCGCACCGAGGTGTTGAAGCGGTCGCGCGGCACGAACACCATGCAGGTGAAGAACCGCCCGTAACGGTCGCGGCGCACGAACAGCCGCGTCCGCGCACGCTGACGCAGTTCGAGGATGCCCATCGAGGTGTTGAACAGTTCGTCCTCGGTGCCCTGCAGCAGCTCTTCGCGCGGCAGCGTTTCCAGGATGTGGCGCAGCGACTTGCCGGAGTACGAATCGCGCTTGAGGCCCGAGCGGGCCAGCACCGCCTCGACCTTGTGCCGCACCAGCGGCACCTCCTGCGGGCGCGCCATGTAGGCGCTGGAGGTGAACAGGCCCAGGAAGCGCTGCTCGGCGACCGCGCGGCCATCAGGCCCGAACTGCAGCACGCCGATGTAGTCCATGTAGCCGGGGCGATGCACGTGCGAGCGCGCGTTGGTCTTGGTCAGGATGATCGCGTCGGTGGCGCCGGACTGCGGCAGCTCGCTGGCGGCCAGGGTGCGCAGCGAACGCGGGGCCAGCGCGCTGTCGGTCTTGCGCAGGATGCCCAGGCCCGAAGCCCCGCGCGAACGCAGCACGCGGTCGCCGTCGGCATCGACCACCTCGTATTCGCGGTAGCCGAGGAAGGTGAAGTTGTCCTCCGCCAGCCAGCGCATGAACGCCGCCGCCTCCTTCGCCGAAGCCTCGTCCAGCGGGGTCTTGCGCTGCGGCAGCTCGGCGGCGACCGCCAGCGCCTGCTCGCGCATCGCGCTCCAGTCAGCGACCGCGGCGCGCACGTCTTCCAGCGCCGACTCGACCTGCGCCTTCAGCTGCTCCTGCTCGGCGGCATCGGCGGCGCGGTCGATCTCGAAGTGCATCACCGACTCGGCGTGGCCCTGCTTGCCGCCCAGTTCCTGCAGCGCGCCGGCGGCATCGCGCGAGACGGCCAGCACCGGGTGGATCACCGCGTGGATCTGCAGGTTGGTCGACACCACCATGCTCACCGTGTCGATCAGGAACGGCATGTCGTCGGTGACCACCTGCAGCAGGCTGCGCCCGGCGTGGAGGTCCGCGGGGCTCAGCACGCGCACCGCGGCGCGACCGGCCGGACGCTGCTGCATGAACTCCAGCAGGCTGCCGACCAGCGCCGCCCACTGCACCGGCGTGTGCAGCTGAACATCGCTGCCGGCGACCCGTGCGAAGAAGGCGGTGCAGAACACCTCGGCCTGGGTCAGGCGCTGGGGCGTCATGCCGCTCTTTTTCAGCTCGGCGAGCACGACGGACGGAAGGGAGGGGTCATTTGCCGCAAGGGTCGCATTCATGGCATCTGCTGTTAGTTGGACGGAGGTGGGAAGGGCCGCGATAAATCCTCGGAAGGATACGCCGCGGCACCTCCCGAATCCACCCGCGCGCGGAGCGGGGCGAACGTCTGCGAGGCGCCGCACGCGGCGCGGATGATCCGCCGCGCAACGCGGCCCGCGCGGATGTCGAACAATGTGTCGAACGGCGTGTCGAACGGCGCGTGGCGCGGCGGCGGATATTCACCGACCGCTGCCTCCGACCATGCGAGGTTGCGCGCGCGACCCGCGCTGGAAACGACGCCGCCGGAAAATGTATACTGCGCAGTCCAGTTTGTACGTTGTGACATCTCCGAAGCGCCGCCACGGCGTCGTTTCGGGCGCCACCGGCAACACCCGATGCGCGGCGGAAACGGATTCCCGCGCGGCGCATGCGACGCCCCTCCCCACACCCCGAACAAGAAAGAGAACCGGAGTCCCCATGAAGCCTTCGTCACTGCGCTCGCCGCTGCTGTGCCTGTGCCTGCTGGTATTGGCCGGTTGCGGCAAGAGCACCGGGAACGGTCCGCCGCAAATGCCGCCGCCCGAGGTGGGTGTGGTCACCGTGCAGCCGCAGAACTCGCCGCTGACCCGCGACCTGGTCGGGCGACTGTCGGCCTACCGCAGCGCCGACGTGCGCGCCCGGGTGGCCGGCGTACTGCTCAAGCGCGATTACGAGGAAGGCACCGACGTCAAACGCGGCCAGCTGCTGTTCCAGATCGACCCGGCACCGCTGCAGGCCGAGTTGAATGCGGCCAAGGCTGCGCTGGCACAGGCGCAGGCCAGCTGGACCAACAACAAGGTGACCGCGCAGCGCGTGCGCGAACTGGCACCCAAGGGCTACGTGTCCAAGGCCGACCTCGACAACGCACTGGCCGCCGAGCGCAGCAGCGCCGCCGCCGTGCAGGCAGCGCGCGCCAACGTGGAAACGGCGCGCATCAACCTGGGCTACGCCAGCGTCACCGCGCCGATCGCCGGCCGCGCCGGCCAGCAGCAGGTGACCGAAGGCGCGCTGGTGGGCAACGGCGCGGCCACCTTGCTCACCACGGTCGAGCAGATCGACCCGCTGTACGTGAACTTCACGCTCAGCGTGGAATCGCTGGAAAACATGCGCCAGGCGCAGAGCGAGGGCAACGTCACCCTGGCCGGCCAGAACAAGGCCAGCGTGCGCATCACCCTGCCCGACGGCAGCACCTACGCCGAGCCGGGCACGGTCGATTTCTCCGCCGCCACGGTCAACCCGGCGACCGGTTCGGTGGACCTGCGCGCCACCATCCCCAATCCGCAGCACAAGTTGCTGCCGGGCATGTACGTGACCCTGCAGGCCAACCTGGGCCAGCGCCACAAGGTGTTCGTGCTGCCGCAGCAGGCGGTGCAGCGCGACACCGCAGGCGCCTACGTGATGACCGTGGGTGCGGACAACAAGGTCGTGCGCAAGGAGGTCACCACGGCCGACATGCGCGACGGCGACTGGGTGATCAGCGGCGGCCTCAAGGCCGGCGACAAGGTGGTGGTTTCCGGCATCCAGAACGTGAAGGAAGGCGAGCCGGCCAAGCCGAGCCCATGGCATCGCGATGCGCCCGCCGGCGCGACGTCCACGGCGCCCGCGCGCGGCGCTTCCGCGAAAGCCCGGTAACGGAGCACCGACATGCCCAATTTCTTCATCGACCGCCCGATCTTCGCCTGGGTGGTCGCCATCCTGATCTCGCTCGGCGGCGTGCTGGCCATCCTCAACCTGGGCGTGGAGTCCTACCCGGACATCGCGCCGCCGTCGGTGACGGTCCGCGCCAACTACCCGGGCGCCAGTGCCGACACCACCGAGAAGACGGTCACACAGGTGATCGAGCAGCAACTGACCGGCATCGACCACCTGCTGTATTTCAGCTCCTCGTCCAGCGCCAGCGGCCGCGCCAGCATCACGCTGACCTTCGAGAGCGGCACCGACCCCGACATCGCCCAGGTGCAGGTGCAGAACAAGGTGGCGCTGGCCACCCCGCGACTGCCTTCCGAAGTGACCCAGCAGGGCGTGGTGGTGGCCAAGGCCAACGCCGGCTTCCTGATGGTGGTGGCGCTGCAATCGACCAACCCGGGCATCGACCGCGACCGCCTCAACGACATCGTCGGCTCGCAGGTGCTCGACCAGATTTCGCGCGTGCCGGGCGTGGGCAGCACGCGGCAGTTCGGCTCCGAGTACGCCATGCGCATCTGGCTCAACCCGGACAAGCTGCACGGCTACAATCTGTCGGCCAGCCAGGCGCTCGCCGCCGTGCGTTCGCAGAACGTGCAGTTCGCCGCCGGCGCGCTGGGCGCGGACCCGGCCATCCCCGGCCAGGGTTTCAGCGCCACGGTGTCGACCGAAGGCCGTTTCACCACGCCGCAGCAGTTCGCCAGGATCATCCTGCGCACCAACACCGACGGCACCACCGTCACCCTGGGCGACGTGGCGCGCATCAGCTTCGGGCCCGGCAACTACGGTTTCGATACCCAGTACGACGGCAAGCCGATCGGCGCCTTCGCGATCCAGCTGCTGCCTGGCGCCAACGCGCTCAACGTGGCCACCGCGGTGCGCGCCAAGATGGATGAGCTGGCGCCCAGCTTCCCGCCGGGCGTGACCTGGTTCAGCCCGTACGACAGCACTACCTTCGTGACCATCTCGATCAACGAGGTGGTGCACACGCTGATCGAGGCGATCGTGCTGGTGTTCCTGGTGATGCTGCTGTTCCTGCAGAACTTCCGCGCCACCATCATCCCCACCCTGGTGATCCCGGTCGCCCTGCTCGGCACTTTCCTGGGCATGCTGGTGCTCGGCTTCACCATCAACCAGCTGACCCTGTTCGGCATGGTGCTGGCAATCGGCATCGTGGTCGACGACGCGATCGTGGTGATCGAGAACGTCGAACGCATCATGACCGAGGAGGGTCTCTCGCCGAAGGATGCCACGCGCAAGGCGATGGGCCAGATCACCGGCGCGGTGGTGGCGATCACGGTGGTGCTGGCGGCGGTGTTCGTGCCCTCGTCGCTGCAGCCCGGCGCCTCCGGCATCATCTACAAGCAGTTCGCGCTGACCATCGCGCTGTCGATGAGCTTCTCCGCCTTCCTCGCGCTGAGCTTCACGCCGGCGCTGTGCGCCAGCTTCCTGCAGCCGGAGCACGAGAAGAAGAAGAACCTCGTCTATCGCAAGTTCAACCGGCTGTTCGACTGGACCACGCGCACCTACACCCGCCACGTGGGTATCGCGATCGGCCACGCGCCGCGGTGGATGCTGGCGTTCGCGGTGGTGGCGCTGCTCGGCGGCTTCCTCTACACGCGCCTGCCCGGCAGCTTCCTGCCGGAGGAGGACCAGGGCTACGCCATGTCGGTGATCCAGCTGCCGCCGGGCGCGACCAAGCAGCGCACCAGCGAGGTCATGGCGCAGATGCGCGACATCCTGCGCAAGGACCCGGCGGTGGACGGCGTGATGCAGGTCACCGGCTTCAGCTTCATCGGCTCCGGCGAGAACGCCGGTATGGCCTTCATCCGGCTCAAGGACTGGGCCGACCGCGACGTCGGCGCCAGCGAGTTCATCCAGCGCGCCAACCGCGAGCTGCACCAGATCCGCGACGCACGCATCTTCGTGATCAACATCCCCACCGTGCAGGGGCTGGGCCAGTTCGGCGGCTTCGACATGTACCTGCAGGACCGCAGCGGCGCCGGCCGCGACGCCCTGACCGCGGCACGCAACACCCTGCTGGCCAAGGCCAGCCAGGACAGCAAGCTGGCCGGCGTGCGCCCGAACGCGCTGGAGGAAGCGCCGCAGATGCACCTGCAGGTGGACCGCGTGCAGGCGCAGTCGATGGGCCTGTCGATCGGCGACATCTACAATGCGATCGGGCTGATGCTGGCGCCGGTGTACGTCAACGACTTCACCTACGGCGGGCGCATCAAGCGGGTGATCATGCAGGCCGACGCGCCCTACCGCATGGGTCCGGACGCGCTGCAGCACATCTTCACGCCCAGCTCCAAACTGGCCAGCGACGGCACCGCGCAGATGATTCCACTGGCCAACGTGGTGCACTCGACGTGGGACGTGTCCTCGCCGTCGCTGACCCGCTACAACGGCTACTCGGCGGTCGAGATCGTCGGCTCGCCGGCACCCGGGCACGCCTCGGGCGAGGCGATGAGCGAGATGGAGCGGATCATCCGCAACGACCTGCCCAAGGGCTTCGGCTACGACTGGACCGGGCAGTCGTACCAGGAGATCCTCTCCGGCAACGCGGCTACCCTGCTGATGGTGCTGTCGATCTTCATCGTGTTCCTGGCGCTGGCCGCGCTGTACGAAAGCTGGTCGATCCCCGTCTCGGTGCTGCTGATCGTGCCGCTGGCGTTCCTGGGCGCGGTGGTGTTCACCCTGCTGCGCGGCCTTCCCAACGACATCTACTTCAAGATCGGCCTGATCACGGTAATCGGCCTGGCCGCGAAAAACGCGATCCTGATCGTGGAATTCGCGGTGGCCGAGCAGCAGGCCGGACGCAGCCTGCGCGAGGCCACGGTCGACGCAGCCCGCCTGCGCCTGCGCCCGATCCTGATGACCTCGCTGGCCTTCATCCTCGGCGTGTTCCCGCTGCTCGTCTCCTCCGGCGCCGGCGCCAACGCACGCCACGCCATCGGCACCGGCGTGATCGGCGGCATGCTGTTCGCCACCTTCCTCGGCGTGCTGCTGATCCCGGTGTTCTACGTGGTGGTGCGTCGCCTGCTCGGCGACAGACTCGATGGCCACGACCACCCGGGCATCCAGGGGCCACACACCTTCGACTCCGATCCGCAGCGGGGGCTTTGAAGCCGGGAATAGGGAATCGAGAATAGGGAATCGGAAAAGCACGCCCCGCAAGCCCCTGACAAAAACGCCCCGGTATCAGCCGGGGCGTTTTTTGTTTCCCTTGAGAGCGGCGGAGCCTCAATCAACCGGATTGCGCCTGCCGCATGCTCGTCCGATTCCCCATTCCCTATTCCCTATTCCCGATTCCCTGCCTCACCGCAATCCCGTCTCCGCCCGTGCAATCACCAGCCGCTGGATCTCGCTGGTGCCTTCGTAGATCTCGGTGATCTTGGCGTCGCGGAAGTAGCGTTCCAGCGGCATCTCCTTCGAGTAGCCCATGCCGCCGTGGATCTGCACGGCCTGGTGGGCGATCCACATCGCCGCCTCGGACGCGGTGAGCTTGGCGACCGCCGCCTCGGTACCGAAGCGACCGCCGTGCTTCTCGGTCTCGCCCTTGGTCCACGCGGCGCGCAGAGTCAGCAAGGTCGCCGCATCGAGCTTGCACTTCATGTCGGCGATCTTCGACTGGGTCATCTGGAACGTGCCGATCGGCACGCCGAACGCCTTGCGGTCACGCGACCACTGCAGCGTGGCTTCGTACGCGGCGCGGGCGATGCCCACCGCTTGCGAGGCGATGCCAATGCGTCCGGCGTCGAGCACGCCCATCGCGATCGAGAAGCCCTTGCCCTCTTCACCGAGCAGGTTTTCCTTCGGCAGCACGTAGTCGGTGAACTCGATCTCGCAGGTGGCCGAGGCGCGGATGCCGAGCTTCGGCTCGGTCTTGCCGGCGTGGAAGCCCGGCAGCCGGGTATCGACGATGAAGGCCGACACCCCCTTGGCGCCGATGCCCGGCGTCGTGATCGCGAACAGCACGATGTAGCGCGCCACCGGGCCGGAGGTGATCCAGCTCTTCTTGCCGTTGATCACCCAGTCGCCGTTGGCGTTCCTGGTGGCGCGGGTATGCATGGCCGAGGCGTCGGAGCCCGATTGCGGCTCGGTCAGCGCATAGGCACCGATCGCCTCGCCGGTGGCGATGGCGCGCACGTACTGCTGTTTCTGCTCCTCGGTGCCATGCTTGAGGATGCCGTTGCAGAACAGCGAATTGTTCACCGACATGACCGTCGAAGTGGCCGCGTCGGCGGCAGCGATCTCGATCATCGCCAGCACGTAGGCGATCGGGTCCATGCCGGCACCGCCGTACGCCTCAGGCACCTCGATGCCCATCAGTCCGAGCCGGCCCATCTCGCGGATGTTCTCCAGCGGAAACTCGCCCTTCGCGTCCAGCTCGGCCGCCACCGGCGCGATGCGCTTGTGCGCGAAATCACGGGCGATCGACTGGATCGACAACTGGTCTTCGGTAAAACGGAAATCCACGGGGGGCTCCTTGAGGCAATCGAGCCGCCGATTTTAGCGGCAAATGGCCGATCGGCCCGGCGCAGCCCGCTTGACGCATGGCAAAGCCCGGCCTAGCCTATACATCTTTATATCGCGATACAGGGATAATCATGGACTTGGCCACCGCGTCCAGCGTGTTGCGCCTGCTCGCCGACCCCACCCGCGTGCGCCTGCTGGCCCTGCTGGAGAACGAGGAGCTGACCGTGGCCGAACTGGCCGCGGTGCTGCATCTGGCGCAGCCACGGGTATCCACGCATCTGGCCAAGCTCAAGGAAGCCGGCCTGGTGCGCGACCGCCGCGCCGGCGTCTCGGCTTATTACCGCGCCAACAACGAGGGCGACGAGGCGCAGCACGCGTTGGTGGTTTCGCTGCGCGCCAGCATCGACGACGCCCTGTTGCGCGAGGACACCGCACGACTGCCCGGCGTGCTGGCCAACCGCGCCCGCGAGGAAGGCTGGGCCGACACCGTCGCCGGCGACATGGAGCGCCATTACTCGCCCGGCCGCACCTGGGAAACGCTGGCGCGCTCGCTGCTGCAGCTGCTGGGCACCGGCGACGTGCTCGACATCGCCTCCGGCGACGGCATCACCGCCGAGCTGCTGGCGCCGCATGCGCACTCGATCGTCTGCGTCGATTCCAGCGAGCGCGTGGTCGAGGCCGCCGCGAAACGACTGAAGTCGTTCGCCAACGTGCGCGTGATCCAGGGCGACATGCACGCGCTGGAGCTGGGCGAGCAGCGCTTCGACCTGGTGCTGATGCTGCACGCGCTGACCTACGCCGAACACCCCGCCAAGGCGGTGGCCGAGGCCGCCCGCCTGCTGCGCCCCGGCGGCCGCTTGCTGGCCGTGACGCTGGGCCAGCACGACCACCGCGCTGCGGTCGAGCCGTTCGACCACCGCAATCTCGGTTTCCGCATCGAGCAACTCGAAGGCTACGCGCGCAGCGCCGGGCTCGACGTGCTCAGCGGCAACCGGCTCAGCCGCG
>ERZ778018.1023-NODE-1023-length-28541-cov-10.443095_pt1 | contig 28541 bp, 12 predicted proteins | sample MGYA00375748_ERZ778018 | MGnify/ENA primary metagenome ERZ778018 (study PRJEB29350, sample SAMN05509839) | bioreactor metagenome | biome: bioreactor; material: wastewater | place: South Africa: University of Cape Town | collected 2014-04-22 ... | reverse complement strand
CTTCCCCCGCAAGGGGGGAAGATTCGTTCAGGCCCCCAAAATCCGTGACGGTCAGGAAAAAGAGTCCGGTCGTCAGGGGAGAGCGGAGGCCCTCGGCGGCCGCGCTCTCCACTGGCCGACTCCAAAATCGAACGGCGCGCCCTTCTTGCCGGGCCGTCACTTCATAAGGATCGCCTCGCCTCCAGGCCGCCCCGGTCGTCGCGAACCTCGACGACGGCCGCCGCGTCCGATCGGCGGGGCGCGGTCGCTCCCGGACGAATTTCCGCGTCCCGGCGCGAAATCCGAGGGATTCCTTGTAGTGAACTGGAAACCACGCCGATCCAGGGATAGAATAGAGTGGTGGAGGTTCATTCACGCCGATCGACGTAAAACCAAGGATGCGTTGGTTCTACATTCAACCTCCCAGCCTCGCTCAAGCCTCCGGCGTGGTCACCCACCATCATTCTCCGCGGCTCCGACGAAGTCCCGCGTCCGAGGCGCCGGCCCAGGCCGCGCCCTCGCCACGAACCCATAGGTTGTTTGGTTTCATGAAATCAGGTCTCCTCACGGCGACCTCGCCGCCCGTCATGGACGACGGACGACCCCGCGCCGCCGGCGCGACGTCCTCCGACCCGCCGCCCAAACCCCAGGCCCGTCTCGAGGCGGTCGACCCGGAGGCCACGCGGTTGCACGTCTCGCGTCCCGCCGGGCGGCTCGCGTCGCGGTCGTCCGATCGCCATTCCGAACCCGAGTGGAGCGACGACCTGATCGGTCGCAAGCTGGCGCAATACCGCGTCATGGAGGATCTGGGCCGGGGCTCGATGGCCCGCGTCTTCAAGGCGTGGCACCTGGGGCTGGAGCGCACCTGCGCGTTGAAGGTCATCGACCCCAACCTGGTGGCGCGGCGACCGTTCCTGAAGGACCAGTTCTGGGCCGAGGCCCGGGCCGCGGCCAACCTGATCCACCCCCAGGTGGTGACCGTCCACAACCTGGGCTCGGACGCGGGCTATCACTTCATCGAGATGGAGTACGTCCCCGGCAGCGTGAGCCTGCGCGACTCGCTGGTGAAGGACGGGCCGTTCGAGGCCCGAAGGGCCGCTCGGCTGGTCCGTCACGTGCTGGGCGCGCTGGCCGCGGCCCACCGCTCGGGGCTGATCCATCGCGACGTCAAGCCGTCGAACGTCCTCTTGACGGCCGACGGCGACGCCAAGCTCGCCGACTTCGGCCTGGCGCAGACGCGGGCGAAGCTGACCGGGGCGAACCAGCCGCTGGCCGGCACGCCGACGTTCATGGCCCCGGAACTCTTCGGCGGCACTCCCGCCAGCCCGCAGTCGGACATCTACGCCGTCGGGGTGATGTTCTACTACCTGTTGACGGGCCGCCTGCCGTTCACCTCGGCCAACATCGCGACCCTCATCGGGCTTCACCAGGGAGGGACGGTCCCCGACCTGAAGGCCATCCTCCCGACGGCGAACCCCCGGCTGGTCGAGTTGATCGGCCGCTGCCTGGCCAAGACGCCCGGCGACCGCTTCGCCTCCGCCGACGAGTTGTCCGAGGAGCTTCAGGTCCTGATCCATCAGCTTCGCGACACCGAGAGCATCCTCCGCGAGAGCCTCCAGGGGGTCGATTCGTTCATCCAGGGGAGCCGCGACACCTTCCGCGTCCTGCTCCCCCAGCCCAACGACCGGCTTCAAGAGGTCATGGTCGAGGTCAACGACGGCGAGGAGAACCGGGCCGAGCGCTATCTGTCGGTCTTCTCGGTCTGCGGCCCGGCCGATCCGTCGTACTACGGCTACGCGCTGGCGCTCAACAGCCGGTTGACTTACGGCAGCCTCTCGGTACGTTACGTCCTGGGGGCGCCGATGCTGGTGATGTCGCGGACGTTCGCGCGCGATCGGATGCGGGTCGGCGAGCTTCGCGACGCGATCCTGGAGATCGCCCGCAACGCCGATCGGATCGAGGCCCGGATGACCAGGATGGACCTCTATTGACGGGAACCCGCGCGTGGCCGGAGCCGAATTGCAGTCGGCGATTCGAGGGCTGGGGATCGGCGTCGGGCTGATCGCCCTGTTCCTCGGCCTGCGCCTCCGGCTCGACCGCCAGGGGCGCGAGGGGCCTCTTTCGGACGTCGACCGCGTCTTCCATGCGCGCCAGGACGTCCGCCGTCGGCTCGGCGTGGCGGTGCTGGCGACGATCGCCGGCTTGATGGAGCTTGGCTACTGGGTCGAGCCTGGGGCGAGAGGCCGGGGCAACCCGGTCTTCGTGGTCCTCTGGCTGGGAATCCTGGCGCTGATCGCCGGGTTGCTCGGCGTGGCGCTTTGGGACTCGGCCGCCACCTGGCGATACGGTCGCGACCGTCGCCGCGAACTGGTCCGCGACCACGTCCGGGAGCTTCGCCGCCACGCGCCCCTCGAGCGGGCCGAGACGGACGAGCCGCCGGCTTCCGACTCGGCGGAAATCCGTTAAGGAACCACGGAGGACACGGAGAAGACAGGGAATCAATGAACCACGGAGTCACAGAGGACACAGAGAAGACAAGAGAGAAGAAGAGGAGAAAGAGGAGAACGAGAAGGGGGGTGCTGACTTTTAATGAATTACTCCCGCACGGATTCCACTTCTCGATGTCTTTCGTGGCCCCAGGGCTCCTTGCCCTTACTGGATTTCCGTGATGGATTCGATGACTGATTCAATCCCTTGATGGATTTCCTTTTCTCGACTTTCTCCCCCTTTTTATCTTCTCTCTTGCCATTTTTCTTATTTTCTCTTTCTTGTCTTCCCTCTCTTGTCTTCTCTCTCTTATCTCATCTCTCTTGTCTTCTCTGTGTCCTCTGTGACTCCGTGGTTCATTGACTCCCTGTCTTCTCCGCGTCTCCCGTGACGCCACGGTTGGGCACAGGAGTTTCAGGCCGTGGCGGCGCCGCCGATCAACTCGGGGATGGGCAGGCCGGTGGAGCCGATGGTGATCGGTCGGCCGGTGCGGTCCAGGAAGGCCGTGTCCGGGTCGATTCCCAGGCGGCTGTAGATCGTGGCGATGATGTCCGGGGGGCGGACGGCGCGCTCGGAGGGGTAGGCGGCGTTGGAGTCCGACGCGCCGATGATCTGGCCGCCGGGGAAGCCGCCGCCGGCGGCCAGCACGCTCATCACCTGGCCGTGGTGGTCGCGGCCGGGGATCGGATCGTAGGGGAGTCCCTGGTTCAAGCGCGGCGAGCGGCCGAACTCGCCCATGACCAGCACGATCGTCGTCTCCAGCAGCCCGCGCTGGTGGAGGTCCTGGATCAAGGTGGCGACCGCCGCGTCGAGGACCGGCAGGACGTTGTGCATTCCCTTCTCGATGCTGGCGTGCCAGTCCCAGCCGCCGAAGGTCAGGGTGACGAACCGGACGCCGGCCTCCACCAGCCGGCGCGCCAGGAGGGCGCTTTGACCCCAGGGGTGACGGCCGTAGCGGTCGCGGAGCGTCGCCGGCTCCCGGGACAGGTCGAAGGCGGCGCGGGCGTCGGGGCCGGAGATCATGTCCAGGGCGGCGGTCTGGAAGCGGTCCAGGTCCACCCCGGCGGCGATTCGGTCGGCTCCCGCGCGGGCGGCGTCGAAGCGTGACAACAGGTTCTTGCGCGCGCCGAGGCGGGCGGCGTCCACGCCGGCGGGGAGTTCCAGCGCGGCGACGCGGTAGGCGTCGTTGTTGGGGTCGCCGTCGGCGGTGAAGGGGTCGAACGTCCGGCCCAAATACGCCGCGCCGTGGTAGCCGATGGGGAGGCCCACGGAGTGGGTGTTGGGAAGGCCGACGTAGGTGGGCATCCCCGGCCGCTTGGTCCCCTTGATCTTGCTGATGATCGAGCCGAACGACGGGTTCACCGGGGTGGTGTCGGCGCCGTTGGGGCCGGGGTAGCCGGTGAGCATCCAGTGGGCGGCGGTGAAGTGGTCGTTGTTGTCGTGATGCACGGCGCGGAGCAGGCTGACCTTATCCAGGATCGCGGCGTGGCGGGGGAGCAACTCCGAGATCCGCGCTCCGGGGACGGCCGTGGGGATCGAGCCGATGGGGCCGCGGATCTCGGCGGGGGCGTCGGGCTTGGGGTCGTAGGTCTCGTGCTGGGGAGGGCCGCCGTCGAGCCAGACCAGGATCACCGACGGCTCGTCGTCGCCGCGCTTGCCCACGCCGCCTTCGGCTCGGGCTCGCAACAAATCGGCCAGCGTCAACCCCGTCAGCCCCAGCGTCCCGGCCCGCAGCAACGTCCTGCGCGTCAATCCGCCGCCCGCGAAATTCGCCGTCCCCCGGATGTTCAACATGGGCCTGGCTCCCTCGTCGCCGTCGCGTGGTCCGTTCCCGATACGACGCTCATTCGGTCGAGTTTAACTTCGATTCAACAAAATTCAAGGCCCTCGGCGGCGGCGCGGCCGATATCGAGGAAAAGCGGTTGGTTCGCCTCGACGTCGTCGACCCCGCCCAGCCGCGCGTCAATGAGCCGTCTCCACGACTCTGGATGTGATTGACAGGACTGACGCGCCACGCCTATCATGATGCTTGATGCGGGCGTGGGAGCGGTCGCGAGGCTAGGCCGCTTCGCCCCGCGCCCCTCCTCGGAGGGCCGCGCGATCCCGAGCATTTCCTCGGGACCCCGAACCTGACCCGACCCTCACCCGTCCGTCCTGGGGGCGATGACGCGGCGACTCGAGGTCGAGCGGCCGATTCGTCGTCGGAACCCTGGACATTCCCGCCGGCTCCTGGTCCATGACGGATGTTGGTGAGCGATTTTCACCGCGATCATGAATGAAATCCCGCCAATGCAACCAGACCCACGTCTCTCGCGTCGCCGCGCGACGCTTTTCCTGGTGATCTCCACATGCGTGGCTCCGGTGATCGGCTGCGGGGGTGACGACACCGTGCGCGGGTCCGGCTCCATCGACATCCCGGAGGAGAACCTGAAGCTCCAGGTCGCGCCGAAGGGCAAGAAGGGCAAGGCCAGGCGCTGAGGGGCCCCGCCCGCATCCGAGCGATCGCCCCGGCCGCGCGGCCGGGGCCCGGCGCGTCGTCCGAAGACGGAGTTCCCGCGCCGACGCCAACTCGACCCGTCACGTCACCCGTCAGGAGTCGGAAATGGAAACGAGCCGTCTTCCGCGTCGAGGCTTCACCCTCATCGAGTTGCTGGTGGTCATCGCGATCATCGCGGTGCTGATCGCGCTCTTGCTGCCGGCGGTGCAGGCGGCCCGCGAGGCCGCCCGGCGCGCGCAATGCACCAACAATCTGAAGCAGATCGCCCTGGGGGCCGTGAACTACGAGAGCGCCAACGGCGCCTTTCCGCCGGCCCTGATGGTCCAGGGGGCGGGCTTCTCGACGAACATCGGCTTCTCGTCGCTGGTCCGGATCTGCCCGTTCGTCGAGCAGACCGCGGCGTACAACGCGGCGAACTTCATGCAGCCGTTCTTCATGCCGGAGAACTGGACCGTGCCGGGGATCGCGATCGCCACCTACAACTGCCCCAGCGATCCGTCCGCCGGCGAGTCCGAGCCGCTCCAGTTCGGCGATCCGTCGCGGGGGATGCGCCAGGTCCACAGCCACTATTCGGGCGTCGTGGGCCCGTGGAACGCCTTCGGCCTGCAAGGGGGGCCGACCGGCCTGAGCATCACGCCCGGCCTCGCGCAGTACGCCAAGGGGGTCATCATAGCCGACCTCGTCACCGTCGCCTCGGTGAGCGACGGGACCAGCAACACGATGATGTATACGGAGAACGGCCACGGCGTCTACGGCCAGCAGACGCGGGCGCGGATGCACATCTGGAGCGGCAACGACGCGGACGGCTCCTCCGTCGAGACCCGCTTCGCGCCCAACTGGGCCCGCAAGTACTCCGACCCCGCCAACGACCCGGACAACAACGCCCTGTCCCTCTGGGCGATCCGCAACGCCATGAGCTTCCACCCCGGCGGCGTCAACGTCGCCATGTGCGACGGCTCGGTTCGGTTCCTCAAGGACTCGGTCGACTCGTGGATGATCACGTCGCCGCAGATCAACGGCCTCCCCGTCGGCGCGACCGCCGCCACCCCGTTCGGCCTGAACCTCAACGGCGGCAAGGTCGGCGCCTACCAGGCGCTCTCCACCCGCAACGGCGGCGAGATCGTCGGCGCCGATCAGTATTGACGCGAGCCCCACCCTCAAGCCCCGCGGCCTCGGCCCGCCGGCCCCGCCCGATCCGCGACGACGACGGACGTCGCGGACGGGGGATTCGACGGATCAGTCGAAAAAGGAATTCTTGAATCCGTTGACTCGGCCTGGTCGGCCGTGTACACTTCATCAGAGAGGGTCCGGAAGAGAGCGACCCTCGAAGTCAAGGCCCGTGGCAAGGCGGGCGTGACGTCCGACGGCGATCGTCGGGCGGTTCGGTTCGGGAGGGGCGAGGCGGTCCCTCTGGAGATCGTCGACCGCGTCGGCCGATCATGTCTTGGGGTTTCCCTTGCTCTGTCGAAAACCACCGCCAGCGAGCGGGCTTTCCCCCTTCTCCCCTTGTGGGAGAAGGCGCCCCGAAGGGGCGGATGAGGGGGGCGCGACCGAAAGCCTTGGACCTCAAGGTCATGGCCGGACGCGGGATGCGACGCCGGTCGCCCCCTCATCCGGCCTTCGGCCACCTTCTCCCACGAGGGGAGAAGGGATGTTTATCATCACCCGGTGTTTAGGTTTTCGACAGAGCAGGTTTCCCTCGTTTCGGGCCGATGCTCGTCCGGACGGCCGATCGGTCGTCGCTTCAACTCGGGGAGGCGTTCGCCATGCGACCCGCGACGGTTCGTCTGGGCGGAATCGCGCTGGCGCTATTGGCGCTGGCGACGGCGGTCGCGCGGGCCGACGAGCCCGCCGCGTCCACGTACTGGAACGTCGACGACCTCAAACCCGGCATGAGGGGGGTGGGTCGGACGGTGATGGTCGGGACCAGGCCGGAGGAGTTCTCCGCCGAGGTCCTGGGCGTGATGCGCGACGTCAGCCCCGGCCGCGACATGGTCCTTTGCCGGCTGAGCGGCTGCGACCTGGAGCACGCCGGCGTCGTCCAGGGGATGAGCGGCAGCCCGATCTACATCGAAGGCAAGCTGGTGGGCGCGGTGGCGTTCGCCTGGGAGTTCGCCAAGGACCCGATCGCCGGCGTGACGCCGTTCCAGCAGATGGTCCAGTACGTCCGCGCCAGCGACCGCAAGCTGGCCGCGGAGGCCCGCGACCGCGCCGCGCCGGTCCCCGCCTCGGTCTCGTATCTGCTGGACGCCGGCGCGGCGGCGGGGGACGAGGACGTCCCCAATCGTTGGGCCGCGCCGCTACGGGTCTCCGGCGGCGGGGCGGGGATGGTCCCGATCACGACGCCGCTCGCCGCCTCGGGCTTCAGCCCTCGGGCGCTTGAGATGCTCGACCGGAGTCTGCGGCCGCTGGGCATGGCGGCCGCGGCGGGGGGCCGCGCCACCGACGAGGTCGTCAAGCGCGAGGGGGATCGGCCGTTGGCGCCGGGCTCGCCGTTGAGCATCGCGATGGTGCTGGGCGACCTGGACCTTTCCGGCATCGGCACCGTGACGCACGTCGAGGGGGATCGCGTCTACGGCTTCGGCCATCCGATGTTCGGCCTCGGGAGTTGCCGGTTCCCGATGATGACCGGCTACATCCACACGGTCTATCCCCGCTCCAGCGTCAGCATGAAGATGGGCTCGCCCTTGAAGATCGTGGGGGTGATCGACGCCGACGTCAGCACGGGCGTCGCCGGCCGGCTGGGGGTCGAGCCCGACCTGATGCCGATGACCGTCCGCGTCAAGGCCGGCCGGTACGCCGACCCCCAGACGTACAAGGTCCGGATCGTCCGCGAGCCGTCGTTGATCGCCTCGCTGGTGACGTCGGTCCTCACGAGCGCCATCGACACCGAGGGGGAGTTGCCCGCGGAACTCACGGCCAGGGTCGCGGCCGACGTTCGTCTTGAGGGGCTGGGGACGATCACGCTTCGGGACTCCTTCAGCGGGCCGCGCTACGCCGGCGCCTCCGGCGGCTCGGCGTTGTTCGGGCCGCTGGCGTCGATCGTCTCGATCCTGGTGAGGAACCCGATGGCCCCCGCGCGGATCGAGTCGATCGACTGCGACGTGGCGATCGAGGACGGCCGGCGGACGGCGACGATCGAATCGGCGCGGCTGGGGTCGGTCGCGGTCGAGCCCGGCGGGACGTTGCGGGCGTTCGCGACGCTCAAGCCGTACAAGGGCGAGCGTCAGGAGGTGGAGGCGACGCTCGCGATCCCCGAGGACTTCCCGGAAGGGAGCTACGAGGCCGTCGTCTGCGACCTGTCGACCAGCGCCAAGCGGCGGTTCAAGAACGACCCGACCCTGAACGAGCCTCGCGACCTGGCGGGGATTCTGACGTCGCTGCGGCTTCAGACGGAGTTGAAGCGCGACGAGGTCTTCCTGCACGTCCAGTCTCCCGACCGCGGGCTGGCCGTCAACGGCGTGGTCCTGCCGGACCTTCCCGCCAGCGTCCGCGCCGCGTTCGGCTCGAAGCGACGCAGCCCGGCCGCGGCGATCCGCGCCGACCTGACCGCGGCCGTCGCCACCCCCTGGGTCGTCGAGGGGAGCCAGACGCTCCGGTTCACGGTGGCGAAGGACGCCGGACTGTCGCTATCGTTGAAGTGACCGGGCGGACGCCCGACTTCCACGAGCGGCGAGAGGCGACATGACCAATCCGGACGGTCGGCGGCGGATTCTCCCAGGCGCGCTCGCGACGGCGGCGATCCTCGTCGTCGTCGCGGGCGAGTCGTCCGCGAAGCTGGAGACGTGGCGGCAGGAGTCGGCCGCGGCCTTCGCCAAGCATCATCGCGAGCGCGTCGTCGTCTCCGACCAGGGCCGGATTCGGTTGGGACGGGCGCTCGCGCCGACGTTCCCGTTGCCGGCGGATCGCGTCTGGGACCTGGCGCGGGCCGCCGACGGCTCGACCTTCGCCGCCACCGGCGACGACGGCCGGGTCTTCCGCCTGGCGGCCAGGGACGCCAGGGGCTGGGACCGGATCCTCGACCACGCCGACGGCCAGATCCTCAGCCTGGCCGCGACGTCCGACGGCAAGGTCTTCGCCGGCACGGGCCCTTCCGGCAAGATCGTCGAGCTGACCGACCCGGCCCACGCCGAGTCGCGGCCGTCCCCGGACGTCCTCTACGTCTGGGATCTCGCGGCCGACTCCGTCGGCAACCTGTTCGCCGCCACCGGGCCCGGGGGCCAGCTTTGGAAGCGGTCGGCGGCTGGCGCCTGGTCGCTGTTGTACGACGCCAAACCCGCGCACTTGCTCTCCGTCGCGGTCGGCCCCGACGGCTCGGTCTACGCCGGAAGCGACGGCGAGGGCCTGATCCTCCGCGTCGCCCCCGACGGCAAGGCGAGCATCCTTTACGACGCGCCCCAGTCCGAAATCCGCGCCCTTCTGGTCGCGCCCGACGGCGCGCTGTACGCCGGCACGGCGGCGGACTCGGAGAACAAGGGGACGAACCTGTTTTCAATGATGCGAGCCGGGGCGGGTTCTCCTTCTCCCCTTGAGGGAGAAGGTGGCCGAAGGCCGGATGAGGGGTCGATCGGCGTCGCGCCTCCGTATACGCGAAGGCTTCGAGGGCCAAGGCTTTCGGTCGCGCCACCCCTCATCCGGCCCTTCGGGCCACCTTCTCCCTCAAGGGGAGAAGGCGGATTGACGTCCGCGCGCGTTCATATGGTCTCCCTCGTCCAGGACGCCTCGAACCCTCCGCCGGGGGGCGCGGCGGCGCCGAAGCCGGCCGCGCCGGGGGAGAACGCGGTTTACCGGATCGAGCCGTCGGGGGTCGTCCGCGAGGTCTTCCGGGTCCGCGCGCTGGTCCACGCGATCGCCAAGATCGACGACCGCCTGCTGGTGGGGACCGGGCCCGACGGCGTTCTGTACGAGGTCCGCGAGGACGACTCCGAGGACGCCGCCGTCGCCAAGCTCGACAACGGCCAGGTCCTCGCCCTGCTCGCCGAACCCGACGGCGGCGTGCTGGTCGGCGCGGGGGATCCGGGGGCGGTCGTCCGGCTGTCGTCGGACTTCGTCGACCGCGGCGAGACGGTTTCGGACGTCTTCGACGCCAAGCTCCCCAGCCGGTTCGGCTCGGTAAGCTGGCGGGGAGAGACGCCGGAGGGGACGTCGATCGCGCTCCGGGTCCGCTCGGGGAACGTCGGCGAGCCCGACGCCACCTGGTCCGACTGGTCGCCCGAGCAAACCGACCCCAAGACCGCCAGGGCCGACGTCCCGGTCGGCCGGTTCGTCCAGTACCGCGCCCGGCTGACGACCAGGAATCCGAAACGCTCGCCGGAGTTGCGCTCGGTGGCGATCGCCCACCGCTCGATCAACCTCCACCCGGAGATCGCCAAGCTCGACGTCCCCGACGTCTCCACCGCCGACGCCGCCGCCAGGCGGACCAAGCTCGCCATCCAGTGGGAGGCGAGCGACCCCAACGGCGACGACCTGGACTTCGTCGTGAAGGTCCGCAAGGAAGGCTGGCCCGACTGGATCGCGCTGACCGCCGCGGCGATTACCGACAAGAGTTACTCCTGGGACGCCTCGGCGTTCCCGACGGGACGCTACCGGGTGAAGCTCGTCGCCAGCGATCGGCCGTCGAACGGGCCCGACGAGGCGCTCTCCCGCGAGCGCGAAAGCGGCTCGTTCCTGATCGATCGCGAGCCGCCCCGGATCGCGATCGCCGTCGACGGCCGCAAGGCGACGATCACGATGACCGACGACCTGACCCGGCTGACGAAGGCCGAGTACGCGGTGGACGGAGGCGCGTGGGCGTCGATCTTCCCCGGCGACGGCCTGTTCGACTCGACCGCGGAGACGACCGCCCTGGAGCTTCCCGAGTTGAAGCCGGGCGTCCACCTGCTGATGATCCGCGCCACCGACGCCGCCGGCAACGTGGGCGTCGGCGACGCGGTCTTGACCGTGAAGGATTGACGATCGTGCGCGCGACCTTTCCCGCCCGAGCCAACCGCGCGGGCCTTTCCCCGGCCGACGTCGTCGTGGCCCTCGCCGTGGCCGTCGTCGCGGTCCTCTTCATCCTGATGGCCCTGCCGCGGTCGCGCGAGACGGCCCGGCTGGCGACCTGCCGGCGGAACCTCGCCCAGATCGGCCAGGCGGTGTTGATGTACGATGGGATGACCGGAGGGCTGCCGTTCGTCGCGCCGCTCGTCCCCGTCGCGCGACCGCTCGCGGAGGCCCCGCCGAGCCCGCACATGGCGATGCTCGACCGATTGGGCGCGGCCGACTTCCTCGGCGTCGACGCGCTGGGGAAGACCGTCAAGGCGTCGGCGACGGTGGTTCCCGCGGGCGGAGTCGTGGCGGGCTTCCTTTGCCCCAGCGACGCCGCGGCGTTCGGCCGGTTCGACGCGCCCGTCAGCTACCGCGCGTGCGTCGGCTCCGACGCCGCGGGGAGCGACGGCCCGTTCGCGCTGGGACGGCCCATCAGCGCGCGCGAGGTCGAGCGCCGCGACGGCTCGGCGTTCACCGCCGCGTTCTCGGAGCGGCTGCTGGGCGACGGCCGCGACGCGCCGTCGCGCGTCAACTACGGCCTGGTCTCCTCGATGGACGAGTCGCCGGCCGCCGACGCCTGGCGCGGCGACGCCGGCTCGACCTGGTTGCCGGCCGACTTCCGATACACCCTCTACGACCACGCCCAGCCGCCGAACGCCGCGACGTCGAAGGTCGCCCGCGACGGCCGCTCCGCCGACGTCGGCGCCTCCAGCGGCCACGTCGGCGGAGTACACGTGCTGATGCTCGACGGCTCGGCGCGACTGGTCGCTCCCTCCGTCGCCGCCGAGGTCTGGCGCGCGATGGGTTCCGTCGGCCCCGAGCCGACGGAGACGACATCCGGCCCTTCGATCCGACGTCTTCCCCCCTCGCGGGGGAAGACAGACCGCGAAGCGGCCGGATGAGGGGGACGACACGCCAGACGACCGCGGTGATTCGCGGAAACCTGCCCGGAAGCCTCTGACCGTCGACGGTGTCTTGGGGCGTCCTCCCCCTCATCCGGCCCTTCGGGCCACCTTCCCCCGCCATGGGGGAAGGACGTTTGTAAGATAGCCGCCCCAGCTCCAAAACACCAAGGGATTGACCTCATGCCTCAGCCGGTCGTCATGTTCGATTTCGGGAACGTCCTGGGCTTCTTCGACTACGGCCTGATCTTCCGGAGGTTCGGCGCCCGGCTGGGGATGGACGGCGACGCCTTTCGGGAACTGGTTTTGGCGCGGGGGCTGGAAGCGCTGCTGATGGACTTCGAGGCCGGCGCGATCGAGCCGGGGGCGTTCGCCGCGCGGGTGGGAAAGGCCGTCGGACTGGACGTGCCGTTTTCGGAGTTCGTCGCCGACTGGGAGGACATCTTCGAGCTCAACGCGCCGGTCGCCGCGATCGCCGCCGACTTGAAGGGCAGGGGGCATTCCCTGGTGCTGGGCTCGAACACCAACGCCATCCACGCCGCGTTTTACCGCCGCAAGTTCCAGGAGGCGCTGGCGGTCTTCGATCGTTTCGTCCTCTCCCACGAGGTGAAGGCGATGAAGCCCGACCGCGCGTTCTTCCAGGCGTGCCTGGACGTCGCCGGGGCCCCGGCGGCGGAGTGCGTCTTCATCGACGACGTCGCCTTGAACGTCCGGGGCGCGCGCGCCGCCGGCCTGCGTGCGATCCATTACCGCGACCCCGCCGGACTCGTCGCCGAGCTTCGCCGCCTGGGGATCGCGACGTCGGCCGTCGATTCGGGAAACTGAAGCCCGACCGCGCGCGAAATCCGACGCCGCGACGCGCGACCGACCCGATCGACGAAGACCCCACCGTCGCGGCTCCCTAAACCCACCGGGCTTTTGACAATCCTTCGCCGCGGGGCAGACTCTCGAATGAGTCGCCATTCCCATGGCGCGTCCTCCGTACACCCGGATCCATCCCCCCTCGACGCACACCTCGCGACAAAATCCGGACCCGGAGTCTTGACGAACGGATTTCTTGAGATCATCATTGACTGCGTGCATGGAGCCTATCGCATAATTTGAAGAGCCGGTCGGGTCGCGGTCCCTGGGTCGCGGCGGGTCGGCGCGAGGGAGGGGCCGAGGGTCGAGCGCGTCGAGCGGACGCCTCCGACGAGGGGGGGTTTGATTGGCGACGGGGCCGGGCCCGAGGTGGGATGGTCGGGGGTCGTCCTTGGGCGGCCTCCGGGATGGAACGGCGGCGAAGCGGACGCGGGCGGCCTCGCGAGGGGACGGACGCGACGCGCCGCGGGGTCGGGACGCGGACGAGGGTCTTCCTCGGCGTCCCCGCGTCCGCGAACGGGGATGAGTCACCTTGGGCGGGGGATGAGTCGGTCTGGGACGTTCCGCGGCGGATCGCGGCGGTCGTCCCAAGCTTGGGCCATCCACAAATCGGGGAGTCTGGCGATGGGGAGCTTCAAGGCGGATGACGGTGGGAAGGGGCCCGATCGGCGTCGCGGTCGGAAACCGGTGAAGCGCCAGGGCTCCCCCCGGCTGGAATGGCTGGAGGGGAGGATCCTGCTGGCGGCCGACGGGCTGCTGGGGGGCAACCCGATTTGGAAGCCGACGTCGACCAACGTCGCCGACGTCTCCAACGGGCCGATGGCCCAGTTGGGCGGCCAGTTGATCGGGACGTACCTGGCGTACCAGGGGGGGACGCGCTCCGACGCGGCCCTGGCGGCCAAGTTCCCGATGCAGCAGTTCCAGAACGGCGCGGTGCTCATGAGCGCGACGACCTGGGGCGACTTCGCGTCGTTTCAGCAGACGCTCGTGAACCAGGGGATGAAGGTGACGACCTCCAGCGCCTACTACGGGATGGTGGTCGGCTGGATGCCGATCGGCCAGCTCCCGGCGGTGGCGCAGCTTCCCGGCCTGGTCTCCGGCCACGCCCAGTTGAAGTTCCAGACCGACGCCTTCCAGGGGATCGCCAACAACCAGGCGCAGCAGTCGCTGTTCGCCGACGCGGCGGCCGCCCAGTACAACGTCACCGGCGCCGGCGTGACCGTCGGCGCGATGAGCGACAGCTTCAACGCGCAGGGGGGCTACCAGGCCGACATCGACAGCGGCGACCTGCCGGCGAACGTCCAGGTCATCGCCGAGGGCCCCGACGGCAGCTCCGACGAAGGTCGGGCGATGTTGCAGAACATCTACGACATCGCGCCCGGGGCCAACCTCCAGTTCGCCACCGTCGGCCTGGACGACCTGTCCTTCGCGCAGAACATCACGGCGCTCGTCAACGCCGGCTCGAACATCATCGTCGACGACGTCGGCTTCCCCGACGAGCCGTTCTTCCAGGACGGCATCATCGCGCAGGCCGTCAACGCGGCCGTGGCGAAGAACGTCGCCTACTTCACGTCCGCGGGGAACACGGCGCAGAACGGCTACCTGTCCCAGTTCCGCGGCGTCAACGCGACCATCGCCAACGTCAACGACGGCAACCAAGGCCGTTACATGAACTTCAACGGCGGCAACGGCGCGGTGGCGACCGGCCTGCCGATCACGACCGCCGGCGACAACGCCAACCTGGTGTTCCAGTTCGACCAGCCGTTCGCCACCCAGCAGCCGGGCTATCCCAATACGCCCAACGTGGTCACCTCCAACATCCAGATCTTCGTCCTGGACGATCAGGGCAACGTGGTCGCGTCGGGGGTCGACGACACCACGGCGACCCAGGAGCCGTACCAGCTCGTCACGATCCCGACCGCCGGCGACTACACGGTCGTCGTCCAGGTGGTCAGCGGGGCGGACCCCGGCCACATCTGGATGCGGCAGATGGGCAACGCCGTTCCGGTCACGTTCTCCCAGCAGTTCGGGATCGCGGGCGGGACGTCCTACGTGACCTCCATCGGCCACAAGAACACGCCCAACGCGATGGGCGTGGGGGCGACGCCCTGGTGGGCGCCCTCGCCGTTTTTGAACCAGCAGCCGCTGGTCAGCGAGCAGTTCAGCTCGTTCGGGCCGGGGTTGATCGTCCGCGACGCCTCCGGCAACCTGTTGACCACGCCGATCGTGCCGCAGAACCCGATCTTCACGGCGCCCGACGGCGGCAACACCACGTTCTTCTCCCCGGGCAACGTCATCCAGACCAACAACCCGCCGTTCCCCGGTCAGCCGGCGACCCAGACGAACCTGTCGCAGGACTTGCCGAGCTTCTTCGGCACGTCGTCGTCGGCGCCCAACGCGGCGGCGGTGGCGGCCTTGATGTTGCAGCGCGTCCCTGATTTGACCGTCGATCAGATCAAGGCGGGGCTGATCGCCTCGGCCCAGGGGATGAACGGGGCGGGGACCGGCAACTGGAACGCGCAGGCGGGCTACGGCCTGATCAACGCGGTCCAGGCGATCTCGGCGGTCGACATCCTGACGGTCGTCAAGGCGACGCCGGTCAATCAGACCCTGACGACGGCGCCGACGTACATCGAGGTGACCTTCAGCAAGCCGGTGAACTTCGCCACCGTCAGCGGGAGCGACCTCCGGTTCGTGGGCCTGCCGCCGGGAGTGACGGTCAACGCCGGGACGCCGGTGGCCGTCGACGACCCGGTCCACCCGACCGTCGTCCGGTACCCGTTCACCTTCGGCTACGACCCGAACGTCACCAACACCGCCAACGGGCTGTACCAGTACGTCATCGCCGGGGCGGTGCAGTCGGCCGACGGCAAGCCGCTGGAGCAGTCGGGGGTGATCTCGTACATCCTCAACGACGTCGCCGGGCCGCGGGTCGCCGCCACCTCGACCAACGGCCGTCAGATCACCGTCCGGTTCAACGAGCCGATGGACCCGCGGACGATCACGCTTCTGAACGTCCAGGTGAAGCGGAGGAACGGGTCGCCGACGTGGAACTCGTCGCAGGTGATCAACCTGACGCAGGACCCGCGGGTGACGATCAAGTACGACCCGGCCACCAACACGGCGATCCTGGACTTCTCGGCCCTGCCCCAGACGGCGTTGCCGGCGGACAGCTACTTGATCCAGGTCAGCAGCGGGCCGAACGGGGTCAAGGACGCGGTCGGCAACCAGCTCGACGGCGAGTTCAACGGCTCGTTCCCCTCCGGCAACGGCGTCAACGGCGGCGACTTCTTCCAGGACCTCGGCTTCCTGCCCCTGACCGCGCCGGTGATCACGACCTTCGCCCTGGATTCCTCCGCCGCCAACGACACCGGGCTGGCCGGCGACTCGAACACCCGCAACCTCACGCCGCGGTTCGTCGGCCAGGTCTTCAACAGCTTCCCGGGGACGGTCGCCAACCTCACGTACTATATCCAGTACTCCTCGCTCCAACCCGGCGGCGCGCTCACGCTGGGCGTCGGCCCGGGGGGCCGGGGCGTCTCCGGCGCGTACACGGTCACGGGGAGCACCGACGCCGACGGGGCGTTCACGTTCACCACTCCGCAGGCCCTCTTCGAGGGCTTCCAGAGCGCCCGGGCGGTGGTCGTCGGCCAGACCGACCAGCCCCCCTTGCCGGGCTTCGGCTCGCAGATCGACCGCACGTTCCGGATCGACCGCGCCGCGCCTCGGGTCGACGGGGCCTACAACACCGACGCCCAGGGGAACCGGGTCCAGATCAATCAAACCAGCGACCCCAACGCCTACAGCACCGTCTCCACGCTCCCCTCGATCGTGCTGGACGTCTCCGACCCGTCGATGCAGGCCGCGCCGTACCTGGCGACGCCGGGCAGCGTGATCTTCCCGGCGTTGACCCCCGGCGCCGCGGAGAACCTCGGCAACTATCAACTGACGGTGACCCTCCCGGACGGCCAGACGCAGGACGTCAGCCAGTTCATCACCAAGGCGACCTTCTTCGCCGACGATCCGGAACTCAACGCGGCCCCCGTCGGCCCCGGCGACCCCCCCGCCGGCACGATCAAGGCCTACAAGGGCCGCGTGCAACTGACGCTGGCGACCGGACTGCCCCGGGGGACGTACACCCTGACCGCCTTCGGCTCGCGCGCGGTCAACGGCCAGCCCCGTCCGGGGCTGACCGACGCCGCGGGCAACCAGTTGGCCCCCAACTACCAGATCAGCTTCAAGCTCCAGCAGCAGCCGGTCTACATCGCCAACATGGCGATGACCGACTCGGCCGACCCCAACAACTACAGCTCCGTCGGCGGTCCCGGCGCGTACTTCGACGTCGGCGGCTCCCGCGCGCTGGCGCCGCCGGCGGCGTGGATGTTCGACTTCTCCAACCCGCTCCCCTACGTCGCCGCCAACTACTACTCGAACCTCGTCGAGCTGGTCCGCTCCGCCGACAACCCGGGCGCGCCCGCGGACGGCAACTTCGGCACCCTGGGCCAGGACGGCCTGGGCGACGCCGGGACCGGCTTCACGATCGTCGCCGGCACCAGCGCCACCCTGTACTACGAGACGGCCCCCGGCAGCGGCGTCTGGGCCCTGGCCGACGCCAGCCACCCCGGCACCCGGATCGTGGTGACCGCGCCCGCGGGGACGCTCTCGACGCCTGATTACTACCGGGTCTACGTCGCCAACGCCGACACGTCGGCCACGGGCGGGTCCGACCGGATCATCAAGGACGTCTACGGCAACCAGCTCGACGGCGAGTTCCTCGGCAACCCGACCAACACCGTCAGCGCCACGTTCCACGCCTTCCCCACCGACCCGGCGCGGTTCTTCCCCGGCGACCGGAACATCTACAACTACGAGACCCTGCTGACGGCCGGCTACGAGACCCCCGCGCCGGTCAGCCGGATGACCGGCGACGGCGTCGCCGGCGGCTCGTTCATGATGGGCTTCGTGGTCGCCGCCACCGACCACGTCCTTTACACCCGGCCCGACTACGCGGAGGACCCGTTCGATCCGTCGTCGGCCCCCGACGGCAGCCTGGCCAAGCCTTACCCGACGCTCGCCCCCGAGGGCGACCCGGCCCGGGCGCCGGCCAACCCGTTCCACGACCCCAACGGCGGCCTCAACTCCACCATCTTCTTCAACTCCGGCTTCAACACCAACTACGACCGCAACGGCAACCGCAAGTTCGACCGCTCGGTGTTGTACGCGGCGTCGCAGTTGGCCTACACCGGGCCGGTGGTGACGATCGCCATCCCCAGCACCCCCCGGCGCGACCCGATCACCGGCGTCGTCACCCAGCAGCCGTTCGTGCTCCAGGCCCCCGCCGGTTCGAACAGCTACAACGACGGCAGCGCCTCGGTGCCGTTCAACACCACGTTGGTCTTCACCCCCGGCACGGTGTTGAAGGCGTTCAACGCCTCCTTGTTCGTGCAGAACCAGGGTTCGGCCTTGCAGATGCAGGGCTCATCGATCCCCGGCAAGGGGGTGCTGGTCACGTCGTACAACGACGCCAGCGCCGCGGCCGGCGGCCCGACCAACGGCAACCCCAACACCACGCCCCGGCCGGGCGACTGGGGCGGCATCGTCTACCGCAACTACAACCAACGCGCCGGCGCCCGCGCCAACGACGTGCTCTTCCCGGTCGACGGCATGCTCACCGGCGTCGGCGCGACCGTCGCCGACGACGCCCTGCCGGCCCTGGCCGGCGCCGACGAGCTGATGTCGCGGATCAACTTCGCGACGATCAACTACGGCGGCGGCGCCGTCCCCCAAAGCTCGGGCACGACCTACAGCGGGATCACCCTGCGCAACACCCGGCCGTCGATCACCAACGCGACGATCACCAACACCGGCGCCCCCGGCGCGACCCTGGCCGCCATCGGCGCCGACATGGACTCGTTCCTCCAGGACGAGGTCGCCCCCCGCGGCCCCCTGGTCCGCCGGGTGACGGTCCAGAACAACAGCATCAACGGCATCTGGCTGACCGCCCAGACCAACGGGTTCGTCGAGCCGAGCGACGCCACCCGGCTGCCCGGCCCCCTGGGCGTCGTCTCCCCGGCGAGCTACGCCCTGTTCCAGCCCCTGCCGCTGGTGGTCCTGGCCCAGCTGATCGTCGGCCAGCAGTACCAGGTCAACAGCGGCGGCCAGACCCGCTGGGTCGGCGACCGCCTCTACGTCGACTCGGGCTCGATGCTCCGCTTCGGCCAGAACTCCTCGCTGAGCGTGCTCAACCCGCAGGCGAGCCTCAACGTCGGCTCCCGCGACTACTTCGCCAAGTTCGACGCCGACAACGACTACGGCCCCGAAAGCGTCAACTTCAAGGCGCTCTCGCCCGACGACCCGCAGGTGCTCTTCACGTCGCTGTACGACAACGCGGCGACGACGACCCTGGTCCCCAACCCGATCAACGTCACGGGGAACGCCACCCCGGTGACGCTGGCGCCGGCGATGTGGGGGAGCGTCGGCATCCAGAGCGGCGCCCGGGCGGTCATCAACGCCGCCACGTTCCGTTACGGCGGCGGCAGCGTCAACACGGCCAACACGACGACCCCGTCGCAGTCGGTGCTGTCGTTCATCACCCGGCTGACGAACTTCAACCACCCCTCCGGCGGCCTGACGGCGGGGACGAAGGTCTACGTCACCAACAACAACTTCTCCGACAACCTCGACGCGGCGATGCAGATCGAGCCCGACGGCCTGCTGGCCGGCGATCCGCAGCATCCCCTGGTCTCCGGACATCCGTTCCTCCGCGGCAACGTGCTGCGGAACAACGGCATCGACGGCCTGGCGGTCGTCGCCAACCGCGGCTGGGTGACGAGCACGGCCACCGGCGCCGTCACCGGGCCCAAGGAGGGAGACCTCTCGGTCTTCTCCAGCGGCAACCAGTTCGTCAACGCGCTCTGGGACCTGACCGACATCACCTACGTCCTTCGCGGGACGATCGTCCTGGCCGGCGGCTTCTTCGATCGGCCCGCCCCGGCGGACGTCTACACCACGCCGCCGCCGCCGAACGTCTCGTTGACGATCCAGTCGGCCCTGCCCGACACCCTCCTGGCGGACGGCACCCGGATCGCCAATCCCGGCGCCTCGGTCGTCGTCAAGCTCCTCACCGAGAACTCCAACCCCGGCAAGGGGAACATGAGCCCCGGCCCGCTGCTGGGCTCGGCGGTCCGGGGGGGCGCCGGCTTCCTCGCGGGCGTCGACGACGGCGTGGATCCCACGGCCAGCCCGTATGTCGACCCCGGCGTCTGGAGCCAGATCCGGATCATGGGCGTGCCGGGCAACCAGAGCACCGGGCAGCAGCGGGTGCCGGTGATCATCACCTCGCTGCGCGACACCACCGTCGGCACCTCCGCCCGCGGCGTGGTCAACAACCAGATCCTCAACAGCTACCCCATCGGCGGCAACATCGCCGGCCAGAGCCTCACCGAGCCGCAGGCCGGCGACGGCGGCGTGATCTACATCGGCGCCAACTCGGCGACCACCTACGACCTGACCGACCCCCGCCAGGGGAGCTTGATCACCGACGCCGACATCCGCTACATCACCCGCGTCGAGCTTCAGGGGGGCGGCATCGTCGACGGCTCGACCGACCTCACGAGCAAGCTGGGCTACGCCGGCCCCCAAAGCCAGCTCAACGCGCGGATGGCGCTGCGGATCTCCAACACGAACCTCGACTCGTTCTCCGACGCGGGCGTCCTGGCCCACGACTCCGGCGCGCTGGCCATCGTCGGCGGCGTGAGGGACCCCGACGGGAAGAAGGGGCAGGGGACGATGTTGTACATGTACAACTCGACCGTCTCCAACATGCCGATGGGGGTCCAGGTCAACTCGATGTCGGTGAACAACGACAGCTTGCCCTCGCCCGCGATGCTGGTGTTGCTGAACAACACCTTCTACAACGACGCGACGGCCGTCCTCACCGTCGCCCCGGCGTACAACGGCCAGAACTCGCTGTCCCACGTCTACTCGCTGTTGATGAACAACATCTTCAGCAACTCGTCGAACGTGGCCGTGCAGTTGGGCGACCAGGAGTACGGCAGCCAACTGCAGTACAACCTGTTCTTCGCCAACGGCCAGAACATCGTCGTGACGGGCCTGGGCTTCACGGGGAACATCGCGCCCAAGTTCGGCGATCCCAAGTTCGTCGACCCGGCCAACCGCAACTTCGCCTTGCAGAAGGACTCCGCGGCGATCGACGCGGGCCGCAGCGAGATCGGCCCCAACGTGGCCGCCAACGCCGTCTATCCGACCGTCACCCAGCCGGCCAGCGGGCTGTTCTACGGCCCCAGGACCGACCCGACGACCCTGACCCCGCCGTTGCAGCCCGGCGCCGTCGCCATAAGCGGCGACCAGACGATCACCGACCCCCGGCAGATCCTCACCCTGCCCGGCTCCGGGGCGTTCAGCTTCGACGACCTCTGGATCCCGTCGCTGACCACGGCCCCAGGCGCGGCGGACGGCCCCTCACACTTCCCCGGCACGTATCACTTCGTCCCGCTCAACGGCGCGCAGGGGGGCCGCCGCGACTTCCGCGGCTTCATCAGGCTCGACGAACCCAACGTCCCCAACACCGGCACGGGCTCCCATCCGTTCATGGACCTCGGCGCCTTCGAGTACGTCGACCTCCACCCCACCACCGTCACCGCGGTCACGGCGCTCTACGTCGGCGCCGGCGGGATCGTCACCAGCAGGAACTTCTACTCCGTCGGCAGCAGCGCCGGATCCAACCAGACCCCGGACGTCGTCCAGTTCAACTTCAGCGCCCCCCTGGATCCCAACACGGTCAACGCCAACACCGTGATGCTTCAGGCCCTGGGCAAGACCGCCAACAACGTCCCCGGCTCGTTCATCAGCCTGGCGGGCCTGCTCTCCTACGACGTCGACGGCAAGTTCGTCCGGGTCAACCTGGCCGGCAGCGGCATCGACCTGAAGAGCGACGCCTACCGCTTCATCCTGGTCGGCTCCGGCGCCCAGGTCCTGGCCAACCCCCAGGGCGTGGCCCTCGACGGCGAGAACCTGACCAACGGCAACGACCCGACCACCGGCGTCCAGCTCCCCTTGCCCTCCGGCGACGGCGACCCCGGCGGCAACTTCTACAGCACCTTCATCATCAACACCGTCCCCTCCGAGATCGTGCCGGGGACGTTCGGCCTGGACCCCAAGAGCGACAGCAACGTCGTCGGCGACAAGGTGACCAACGTCGCCCGCCCGACCTTCGTCGGCAAGATCACCAATCCCAACACCGCCCTGGTCCCCCTGGGCGGCCAGACCGCGGTCATCGACATCGGGGTCGTGTCGACCGCCGGCGACGGAAACACCACGACCTACTGGGATCCGACGACCGCCCCGGCCGGGCTGGCCCAGTTCGTCAGGCCCAACGCCGGCGCCAACGTGACCCTGGCCGACGGCTCCTTCGCCGTGACCGTCGGCCGCGACCCCTCGGCCACCGGGCTGCTGACGAGGACCGACCCGCTGCTCTCCTCGCCGTACAACGTCGGCTCCAGCGGCGACCTGATCCCGATCCCCGGCACCGTCGGCGGCTACTACGTCGCGCGGGTCCGGATCGTCGACCAGAGCGGCAACGTCTCCAACAACAGCCTGGCCGCCGCCCAAACCCCGTTCGTCGTCGACACCGGCGACCCGGCCTCCGCCGGCACGCCGCTTCAGATCAACGTCGACAACCCGGCGAACGGCTCGGTCGTCTCCAACCCGCCGTCGGACTACCAGTTCCAGATCACCACCAACAAGAACCTGGACCTGACCCACTTCACCCCCTCGCAGATCCAGCTCGTGCGGGCCGGGGCGGACGGGACGTTCGACGACGGCGCGACGATCACCATCGACCCGGCCAGCATCCAGGTCACGTTCCTCGACTCCGCGGCCCAGGGCGGTGGCGGCGGCAAGGGCCGCGAGCGGATCACGTTCAAGCCCACCGCCTCGCTCACCAACGGCCTGTACCGACTGACGATCCTGGGGACCGGCGACAACGGCATCCGCGACATCGCCGGCAACCTCCCCGCCTCGGACGCCGTCTCGGTCTTCGCCGTCTTCAGCCCGGCGACGGCCCACGGCACCTTCGTCGGCGCCCAGTACGCCACCGACCCCACCGCCCCCGAGGGGAGTCGCGCCAACCCCTTCGCCACCATCGGCGAGGCCGTCGCCGCCGCCGGCTTCGGCGACACGGTGTACGTCCTGCCCGGCGTCTACGTCGAGTCGGTCGTGATGCGCAACCAGGTCAGCCTGGTCTCCGCCGGCGTCGCCAGCACCAACACCTCGATCGTCCGCGGCAACGCCCTGCAGACGATCATCCGGCCCCCCTCCACCTTGCCGGCGCCCACCGACCCGGACGCGCCGCCCCCCGCCAACCCCAACGCCGTCGTGAGCGTCACCGCCGCGGGCCTGTCGGTCTACGGCGATCCGACCACCGGCGCCGCGCTCCAGACCCGACTGCAAGGCTTCACCATCGCCTCGTCGCTGATCGGCGACCCGGCCCTGGGGACCACCAACGTCGACTCGATCGGCCTGGTCGTCGACGGCTCCTCGATGCGGGTGACGGACAACTACTTCATCAACTCCGGCACCGGCGTCTACGTCCAGACCGGCGGCCAGAAGCCCGGCGTCCCCACGCTGGAGAACAACGGCTTCATCGGCAACGTCAACGGCGTGACCGTCAACGACGTCGGCGGCACCCCCGAGACCTCCACGGTCCGCCTGATCAACAACACCTTCGCCTACAACACCACCGGCCTGCTGGCCCTCAACGGCCCCGCCACCCCCTCCCGGCAGGCGTACCTGGCGAACAACGTCTTCTGGCAGAACCACGACCAATCCGCCAGCCGCAACGGCATCGGGATCTGGTCGACCACGCCCAACCACCTGGTCCTGAACAACAACATGTTCGCCGGCAACGGCCAGAGCGACACCCTCCCCTGGTGGGCCGCCCACAACGTCGGCAACGGCTTCGACCCGGCCAGGCTCGGCCCCAACGCCAGCAACGCCGCGGCCAACCTCGGCAACTTCACCGGCTTCCCCGCGTTCGTCACGCCGGTCGACCCCCGACCCGGCTCCGCCGGCCCCGCCCAGTTCTACCTGAGCGCCAACTTCGGCCTCCAGCAGAGCTCCGCGGCGATCAACAACGCCCTGGAGTCCGTCGCCACCGAGACCGACTTCCTGGGCAACTTCGAGAACCCCTACCCCACCGACCGCGGCTTCGGCCTCCCCGGCTTCGGCCCGCGCGACGTCGGCGCCTTCGAGTTCATCGGCACCCCGCCGACCACCGGGACGACCACCCCGCCGACCACCGGGACGACCACCCCGACGCCGGCGCCCTCGCCGACGACGCCCGTCACGACCACCCCGGCTCCGGCGCCCGCCCCGGCCCCGGCCCCGGCGCCCGCTCCGGCGCCCGCTCCGGCCCCGGCCCCGATGACCCCCGCCGCCAGGCGCGCCGCCCAACTGGCGGCCGCCAGGCAGGCCGCCGCCGCCAGGCAGGCCGCCGCCCGCGCCGCCGCCGCCGCCAGGCAGGCCGCCCAGCAGGCCGCCCGCCAGGCCCAACTGGCCGCTCGCCAGGGGGCCCAGCCGGGCGCCCGTCAACCGCTGGCGGCCGCTCGCCAACCGCTGCCGGCCGCCAGGATTCCCGTCGCGGCCGTCAACCGGACCCCGCCGCGGTTCCTCCGCGGCTGACCGCCCCCGGCGACGCCGGTCGCCGACGACGTTGAAAAACCCACGAGGCCGGGCCGCGAGGTCCGGCCTCGCTCTTTTGACGGGGACGATCCGGACGACGAGCGATCAGCCCCCCGCCAGCGAGGTGATGAGCTGGATGTACGGCAGGAAGACCGCCAGGATGATGAACAGGACGAAGCCCGCGAGCATCAACACCATCAACGGCTGGATCAGTTGCCCCAGGTTCTTGACCATGTAGGCGACCTGTTCCTCGTACTCGTCGGCCAGGTGGTCGAGGCTCTCCGGCAGCTTGCCGGTCTCCTCGCCGGACTCCAGCACCGCCACGACGTCCGGGCCGAACCATCGGCTCCGCGCCAGCGCCTCGCTCAACTCGCCGCCGTCCATCACGCGGACCCTGGCCGCCTCCACGGCCTTGCGCATCGGGACCGTGGCCATCGCCCGCGCGGTCAGGTCCATCGAGTCGCCCACGCCGACCCCCGCGTCGAGCAGGCCGCCGAGCGTCCGCGCGAACCGGCCGACGTCGAGCTTGCGGAAGATCGCCCCCAGGACCGGAATCCGCAAGAGGATCGGGTCCAGGACCGTCTGGCCGGAGGGCGAGCGGTACCACTTCAAAAGCGCCAACGGCGCGGCGATCATGGCGGTCGGCAAGAGCCACCAGCCGCCGCCGGAGACGAACCGGCTGAACGCCATCATCGCCCGGCTGGCCCAGGGGAGGCTGGCCTTCTTACTGATGTCCGAAAGAAGATCGGCGAACATCGGCAGGACGTAGATCGCCAGCAGGCAGGCGACCGTCGAGCCGATGACCAGCACGATCACCGGGTAGATCATCGCTGAGCGCGCCTGGCGGATCAGCCGCTGCTGGGCCTCGAACGAGTGCGAGAGGCTCCGGAGCGTCTCCGGGACGCCGCCGCGGGCCTCGGCGACGGCGATCATGCTTTGGAAGACCGGACCGAACGCGGCGCGCTCCGGCGCGGTCGCCTCCTCCAGGGTCGAGCCCGCCTTGATCCGCTTGCGGATCCGCTCCACCACCGGCCCCATCGCGGTTCGCTGGTACTGGCGGCCGAGGCTGGAAAGCGCCCGGTCGTAGTCGACCCCCGCGTTCAAGTACGACGCGAACTGGCGGCAGAACTGCGAGAGTTGCCCCGAGGAGACCCGGCCGAAGACGATCCGCTCGAACCATGAGGGGCCGTCGGCGGCGGCCTCGGTCTTCAACTCCCCGCTCTTCTTGCCGCCGGGCCGGGGCTTGCCCGGCTTGCCCGATCCGGGGCCGGGGCGGAACGCGGACTCGCCGAAGCCGGCGCGGGGGGGGTTCGGCGGCGGGTCGTCGTCGTCGGGCCGGCGGCTCATGGGGAAGGCTCCTGGGGAGGCCGTCGCCGACGGGCGGCGGGTCAGGGGGTCCAGCGCAAAACGGGCGTCTTGGCGGCCTTGACCTCGTCCAGCCGGCTCACCGGCGTCGTCAAGGGGGCCAGCCGCAGTTGGTCGGGGTCTTCCGCGGCGATCGCCAACAGCGCCGCGGCGAAGGCTTCCAGGGTCTCCCGGCTCTCGGTCTCGGTCGGCTCGATCATCAGCGCCTCGGAGACGATCAGCGGGAAGTAGACCGTGGGCGCGTGGAAGTTGTAATCGATCAGCCGCTTGCCGACGTCCATCGCCCGGATCCCACGGTCCTTCGCCAACGAGCGGCACGACGCGACGAACTCGTGCATGCAGCGCCCGCCGTAGGGGACCGGATAGACGTCCTTGACCAGGCTCAACAGGTAGTTGGCGTTGAGCACCGCGTGCTGGGCGACGCGCTTCAGGCCCTCGGGCCCGTGGCTTCGGATGTAGCAGTACGCCCGGAACAACACGCCGGTGTTGCCGAAGAACGAGCGGACGCGGCCGATCGATTTGGGGCGGTCGTCATCCAGGAAGAACGTCCCGTCGTCGCGGCGGCCGATCAGCGGCGCCGGCAAGTAGGGCGCGAGCTTGGCGCGGACGGCGATGGGTCCCGCGCCGGGGCCGCCGCCGCCGTGGGGGCCGGAGAACGTCTTGTGGGGGTTGTAGTGCATCAGGTCGGCGCCCATGTCGCCGGGGCGGACCACCCCGAGGATGGCGTTCATGTTGGCGCCGTCGAGGTACAGAAGCGCGCCCCGGTCGTGCAGGAGCCTGGCGATCTCGCCGATCTGGGGATCGAACAGGCCGACCGTGTTGGGGTTGGTGATCATGAAGACGGCGACGTCGTCGTCGAGCTTCGCCTTGAAGTCGGCCAGGTCGACCAGCCCGCGGGCGTCGCTCTTGACGGTCACGGCCTCGAACCCCGCCAGGTTGGCCGAGGCCGGGTTGGTGCCGTGGGCGCTGTCGGGGATCAACACCTTGGTTCGACGGTGGTCGGGCTCCCGGTCGCGGAAGTAGGCCGCGGCGACGAAGAGCGCCGAGAGTTCGCCCTGCGCGCCCGCGGCCGGTTGAAGGCTCACGGCGTCCAGCCCGGCGATCTCGGCCAGGTCCTCCTGGAGCCCGTGCAGGATGGCCAGCAGGCCCTGAAGGGTGGAGTCTTCCTGGTACGGGTGCTGGGCCCCCAGGCCGGGGAGCGACGCCAGCCGCTCGTTCCGCTTGGGGTTGTACTTCATCGTGCAGGAGCCCAGCGGGTAGAAGTTGCCGTCGATCGACATGTTGAGCGTGGAGAGGTTCGTGTAGTGTCGAACCACGTCCAGCTCGCTCAGTTCCGGGAGCGGGGCGGGAGCGTCCTGGAGGAACGCCTCCGGAATCAGGTCGGTCAAGGGCGCGTCCGGGACGTCGCTCTCCGGGAGGATCGCGGTGGATCGTCCGGGGCGGCTGGCCTCGAAAAGCAAGGGTCGCAGGTCGAGTTTGTACATGGATCGCCGTGGGGATGGTGTTCGGTCGCCCGGGGTCAGACGGAGGCCAGGGCCCGCTTGTAGGCTTCGGCCAGGCCGTCGATTTCGTCCCGGGTCCGCTTCTCGGTGACGGCCACGAGGACGTGGTCGGCCAGTTCGGGGAACCAGCGCCCCAGCGCGATCCCGCCGTGAAAGCCGGCCTCGCCGACCTTCTTCAGAACGGCCGCCGGATCCCTGGGGCACTTGACGACGAATTCCTTGAAGAACGGCCCGGAGAACGCCAACGGGAGGCCGGCCCTTCCCAGCGCCTCGGCGGCGTAATGGGCCTTGCGCGTCGAGAGTTCGGCGGCCTGGCGGAGCCCGCGAGGGCCCATCACGGCGAGATGGATGCTCGCCCGAAGCGCCAGCAGCCCTTGATTCGTGCAGATGTTGGAGGTGGCCTTCTCGCGGCGGATGTGTTGCTCGCGGGTCTGGAGGGTCAGCACCCAGGAGCGCTTGCCGTCGCGGTCGACGGTCTGGCCGACGATTCGGCCGGGGAGCTTGCGAAGGTACTCGTTTTTGCAGGCGAGCATTCCCAGATACGGCCCGCCGAACGACATCGGGTTGCCCAGCGCCTGGCCCTCGGCGGTGACGACGTCGGCGCCGTAGGCGTCGGGGCGTTTCAAAAGCCCCAGCGAGATCGGGTCGACGCTGACGATCGCCGCGGCGCCGCCGGCCCCGGCGGCGGAGGCCAGCGCCTCCGCGTCCTCCAACAGCCCGAAGAAGTTCGGCTGCTGGAACACGACGGCCGCGGTCTCGGGAGTCACGGCCGCCGCGACCGCCTTCGGGTCCACGACCCCGCCCGCGGCCGGGACGACGACGATCTCGGGCCCCAGGTGGCGGACGTAGGTCTTAAGGACGCTCCGGTATTCGGGATGGACGGTCCCGGCGACGACGATCCGGCCCTCGCGGCGGTTGGTCGCCATGGCCATGAGCGCCGCCTCGGCGACGGCCGAGCCGCCATCGTAGAGGCTGGCGTTGGCGACGTCCATCCCGGTCAACTGGGCGACCAGCGTTTGGTACTCGAAGATCGCCTGGAGCGTCCCCTGGCTGGCCTCGGCCTGGTACGGGGTGTAGGCGGTGTAGAACTCCCCGCGCGACGCCAGGGCGTCGACTGCGGCGGGGATGAAGTGGTCGTAGCTCCCGCCGCCCAGGAAGCAGACGCGGCGGTCGGCGCCCAGGTTGCGGTCCAGCAGCGCGCCGACCTCGCGAGTCAACTCG
>ERZ778018.1017-NODE-1017-length-28672-cov-11.405458_pt1 | contig 28672 bp, 27 predicted proteins | sample MGYA00375748_ERZ778018 | MGnify/ENA primary metagenome ERZ778018 (study PRJEB29350, sample SAMN05509839) | bioreactor metagenome | biome: bioreactor; material: wastewater | place: South Africa: University of Cape Town | collected 2014-04-22 ... | reverse complement strand
CCTCATCCGGCCCTTCGGGCCACCTTCCCCCGCGAGGGGGGAAGGCCGTTATTCCAATCGCAGCACCTTTACGCGACAGGGTTTGAGTCGTGGCGCCTACTCCGGGGCCGACTTCGAGAAGTCGAGCCCCGGATCGTCGCCGCCGCCGCCGAGGGCCTGGAGGACGAACCGGGAGGGGCCGCGCCACGTCGTCCGGCCGACGAGCGAGTCGACCTCGGCGCCGGCGCGGACCAGGGTCAGGACGCCGTCGGCGTGGGCGTAGGTTCCCGTGATCGGCTGGACCTCTCCCTTTCGAACGATGTTCCAGACGAACCCGCCGTCGTCCTTGAGCGTCAGCTCGATGGACGTCGCCGCGTCGGCGGCGGCCCTCCACGTTCCGACGACGCTCGGCTCGTCGGTCGTCGGGGCGGCCGGCGGGGTCCGCTCCGGGTTTCCGGCCAGGTCGGCGACGATCCGTCGCGAGAGGGCGTCGGCCGGCTGGAGTTCGGCCGCCTTCGCGAACTCGCGAGCGGCGGATTGCGTGAAGTTCTCGGTCAGGTAGTGGGCCCCCAGCAGGAACCGGGCGGCCGCGGAGTCGGGGTTGGCCGAGCGGTACGCCTCAAGCGCCTGGATCTGGGCGGAGTAGGCGTCGATGTCGGGGTAGAGGCGGGCCAGGGTCGTCCAGTCCCAGCCGGGACCGGCGGCGAGGACGACGTAGAGCGTCGCCGCGGCCTGGTCGTACATTCGAAGCGCGAAGAGGCACAAGGCGCGGAATTCGTGGATCGCCGCGTCGTCGGGATTGTTCTTCAGCGCGGCGTCCGCGTGCTGGAGGGCCGAGGCGTAGTCTCCGGCCCGGAACGCGACGCGCGCGGCGTCGAAGTCCGGCAGCGCCCGCGGGACGTCGGTGGGCGGTACGGCCGCCAGCGGTTGGGAATAGTCGTGGGCCCCTTGCTCGGCGGCGGCCGCGTAGGGGTTGACGAAGGCGCGATATCCCCAGTCGTGGATCGCCGGGTTGAGCCCCCAGCCGGCGCCGGCCGCGTTGCGGCCGTGCCAGTAGCCGTGAATCCAGTCTTGATGGTCGCTCCAGCCCGGCCGGCTCGCCCAGGCGGGAGGCGGCGAGACGGGCGCGAGCCCGGTCGCGACGGCCGGCGCTTGCGGCTGGAGCGCGCCTGGGGCGACGACGGCCGGCGTCGGCCGTCGCGCGAGGCCCGGCGTGAACGTCGGCGTTCGGTTGAACGCCCGGGAGAGGGGCGTCGTTCCCGACCCCGGAACGTACCCGCCGGCACCGCGGAGGCCGGCGCTGGGGCGACCGCCGCCGCCGCCGGGGGCCGACGACCGGGTCGACGTCCGCGACGACGGCGCGTATCCCCCGCCGCCGCGATGTTCGGCGCTGGGGCGGCCCGTGCCGCGGATGGTCGTCGAGGTGGACGACGACCGCGACGGCGGCGTGTACCCCCCGCCGCCGCGATGGGGGATGGAACCGCCCCCGCCGCGCTGGGCGTGGACCGAAGGCGAGTACGCGCCCACCGCGGCGGCGACGCAGCCCGCGAGGGCCAGGCGAGTCATCGGTTTCATTGCTCTTGCGCCCCCGAGGGTTTGTCGGGTCGGACTTCGGCCGCGGGTTGGGGCGGTCGGCGGACGAGGGTGGTCGTTTCGGAATCGTCCAGGGCGCGACCGCCGATGGTCCGGTCGCTGGAGGTCCAGACCGCCACGTCGCGGCCCTCGCGAGTCACGACGTTGGTGGCCGTCGCGGTTCGGCCGTCGCTCAAAACGCCGGTCGTCTTGACGATCCAGCGGTCGGAATCCTCCCCGCGCGACCAGAAGCCCTCGGAGAACCCCCCCTCGGAGTCGAACGACCAGGAGCGGATCTGCTTGAGGCGGGCGTCCCAGCCGATCCTTTGGACGCCGCCGGCGACGTCCTCGCGGTCGGACTCCACGCGGTATTTGCGGAGGATGAACGCGCCCCCCTCGGCCCATTCGCAGGAGGTGTGGACCACCGCGTCGTCGTCCTCGTCGATCCACTCGCCGATCATCCATTCCAGCTCGGCGAGCCGTTCGCGGGGGGACCTGTCGGGGTCGGGGACGAGATAGTCGTGGATGGCGTCCTGAAGCCAGCGACCGTCTCGGCGGACGTAGACGGCGCCGTACTGGTAGTGGTCGACCTCCGCGGGTCCGCCCTCGGCGCCGACGGGCGTGGCGATGGCGGCGATCCCCTCCTCAAGGGCCGTGTCGGCGGTCGGGAACCGCAGGGAGGTCGTCTTGAGCGTGATCGTCTGGCCGGGCGCGGCGGCGAACCGCTCGGCGAACCGCGCCTCGATCGCGGCGCGGCCCGCGATGGTCGGCGCCCCCTCGGTCTCGATTCGGGCGTCCTCGGTGAACAGCGCGGCGACGGCCTTGGCGTCGCCGGCGTCGAACGCCTTGACGAATTCGGCCGCGGCGGCCTCCACGGCCGCGCGCTGGGGGTCCGGCGGCCGTTCCGCCAGGGCGGCCGTCGCGTTGACAATCAAGAAGCCCGTCAGCACCGTCGCGGCGCGTCTCGACATGACCGACCCGCCTTGAACATGGGGAAGGACGGCGAGGCGCGGCGCGCCCCGCGATCATTGGAAACCGGTCTCCCTAAGATGATATGTGATCGGGATCCGCGCGGCGAGTCGCCGCCGGGGGAAATTCGACGGGACCGTTTCGGATTTCCGGGTCGGACGGCCCGATCGGGTTCCCAGCGGTGAAGCGGCGGCGGTATGATGGGCCCTTTCGTCGCGGGCCGGCTCCCGCGTCCCGCGCCGCCCGCCTCTAGCCTCGGACATGGCATGGTTTTCGACCTCGCGCACCTGATCTCGGTCGGCAAGATCATCCTTTACGACCTGGTCCTCTCGGGCGACAACGCCGCCGTGATCGGCCTGGCGGCGCACCGACTGCCGGCTCGGCAGCGACGTCAGGCGATGATCTGGGGCTGCGGCGTGGCGATCGTGATGCGGATCGCCTTCACGCTGGTCGTCTACGAGATGTTGGGCATCCCCGGCCTGCGGTTCGTCGGGGCGCTTCTGCTGGTCTGGATCGCCTGCAAGCTGATGCAGGAGGAGGTCCAGTCCGCCGCCGACCCGACCGCCGCGCCCACCTCGCTATGGAAGGCCGTCCAGAGGATCGCCATGGCCGACCTGGTCATGAGCCTGGACAACGTCCTGGCCATCGCCAGCGCGTCGCGGACGTGGGAGGTGATCGTCTTCGGACTGATCGTTTCCATCATCATGCTTTTGTTCCTCAGCGCGCTCATCACCGAGTTCATGGCGCGGTACCGATGGATCGCCTACGCCGCGGTGGCGCTCCTGGCGGCCGCGGCCGGCGAGATGATGGCCCACGACCTGCACGACCTGTTCGCCTACGTCCAGACCCATCGCGACCCGACCTGGCCCGACTTCCCCTACTGGGCGAACTGGGCCTTGCGGCTCTTCCTGGTGGCGATGTGCCTTTCCGTCAACTGGTGGCTCCCGGGCCCGCGGCCCGAACCCGGGGAGGACGCGGCGACGGAGCCCGCCGAGACCTCGGCGGGCGGGGCCGAGTCCTGATCGGGGCGGGCCCCGATTGAAACGAAACGCGAAACGCCCCGCGCCGTTTCCGGCCGGGGCGTTTCGCTCGGGTGTCGGGTTCGCGAGGCGACGGGTCGCCGCGGTCAGGAGCGCCGGGGCGGCGGGGACCGGGGGTGATGGCGGCGGGCGCCCTGGCTGAAGCGGCGGCGGTGGCGATCGGTCCCACGGACGCGGGCGTCGTCGCGACGGCCCGAACGGGCCGGGCGGGCGACGGTCCCGCGGGGGCGCGGGGCCCGAACGCGGTCGAGACGCTCCCTCGACCTCGCGACCCGGCGGACCAGTCCGAGCCCGCGCGCCGGGACGACCCGCCTCGAAGCGGTCGCCGTCGCCCCGGCCCCGGGCGCGGAGCGCTCGGAGACGGGCGACGCGACCGTCGCGGGAGTCGTGGGCTGGGTTTCGGATCGGACGTCCGGTTCGTCGGCCGGGGGCTCGGCCTTCGCTTCGTCCACGACGTATGATCGCGCTTCGATCCACGTCTCGTCCTCGGCGGCCGGGGCCGGTTCGATCGGCTCGGCGTCGGGCTCGGGCTCGTCGTCGGCGACGTCGTCCGGGAGGGCCTCGATGATCCGCGGCTCGACGAGTGCAGTGGGCGCGTTGCCGTGCTCCTCGTCGACGGTCCCGGCGAGTGTAGAGGGCGCGTTGCCGTGCTCCTCGTCGGGTTCCACGGGTCTTGAGTCCTCGGGCGTCGTCGCGGCGGCGGCCCAGGCGTCGGCGTCGGGCTCGACGTCGGCGGCGGCGGTCGCCTCGGGCTCGATCGTGGGATCGGCGGCGGTCGCGATCGTGGGAACGGCGTCGGCCGGGGGCTCGGCCCGGACGTCGTCGGCCCGGACGAACTTGCCCGGCCCGACGCGGATCCAGGTCGGCTCCGTCGCGGGGGCCTCGGCCGCTTGGGCCGACTTGCGCGAGCGCTTCGCCTTGGCCCGACGCTTGCGGGGCTTGGCGGTCGCCTGCTCGTCGGCCGCGGCCGGGTCGGCGACGGCCTCGGCGTCCCTCGCGGGCGTCGTCGCGACGTCGTCCGCGCGGGGCGGCGCGACGTCCTCGGGCGATTCGGCGGGGGAAGCCTCGGGCGTCGTCGCCGCGGCGGCCGGCCGTGGCGACCGGGGCGCGGCGAAGATCAGGACCATGGCCGTCATGTAGACGGGGACCAGCCAGACCGAGATCGTCGCCACCACCAGGCTGGTCACGGCCGTCAGGACCACGAGGCCGATCAGTCCCCAGATCCTCCCCGGTCCCGACCGGCCGGAGCCGGCCTGGTCGGAGGGAGAGGGGACGTTGCGACCGTCGCGGCCCCGGTCGACGCGCGACCCGGGCTCGGCGGGGGTTGTGATCGAAGTCTCGTTCAAGGCCGGACCATCCTACGTGACGAAGCCGACGCGAGCCCGCCGCCGCCCGGCTTTCCCCAGGCGTCGCGAGTCGTCGAGCCGGCAAGGCTTGCTCGTCCCGATCCTTCGTCGGAGGGCCGTCGGGACGTCTCGCGACGCCTCCCGGCCCCTTACCGTTGATCGGCCCTCCCCACGGGTCGATTGACGTTTTCGAAGCCCCCCGCGCCGTCGCGCCCGCTCGCCGAGGCGCGGAACGCGAAGAACCGCCCCAGCCGTCGCGACCGCCGCGCGGCGACCTCGCGACGGCTGATTTCCAGGCGACTCCAGCCGTTCGCCCCCTCGCCGCGACGACCACGACGGGTTACGATGACGGCACGCGAGACCGACTCGATCCGAAGGCCGAAGGCGGGGCGAATGACGACCGATACCGCCGCCACCTCGGAGGGCTTGACGATGGGAGTGAAGTTTGAAGACGTCCTGGCCTCCTTCCCCCCCGATAGGCGGGCCAAAATCGCGGACGGCGCCGCGCGGCTGGAAGCCGAATACCTCGGCTTCGAGTCGTTGAAGGGGGCCGACCTGGACTCGCCCGAGGCGCGGGCGAAATTCGCGTCCCTCTCCGAGGAGTACCGGGCCGAACTCCTGCGCCTGGAGGCGGACAAGCTCCGAAGATACGCCCGGGCGATGGGGGGCGAAGTCCGAATCACGGCCGAGTTCCCCGGCTCCACGGTGGTCCTCGACGATTGAGGGACGCGCCCGCCGGGCCTTCTTGTCGCGCCGCCCTCGACGATGAGCGGATCGTCCTCTAGGATCCGACGCGGGTCGAGGACCGATGGAAGACGACCCCACTTCCGACGCCTCCACGAGCAGGACCCGGAGAAAGGACGCCCGCGCGATGGCCCAGACGACCCGGACCTTCCTGGCGATCGACGTCCCCCACGACGTCGCCGAACGGATCAGGAAACTTCAGCGCGAACTCGCCCCGCTGGTCCCCGGCTTCCGCTGGGGCGACGCGACCCCGTTCCACCTGACGCTCGCGTTCCTCGGCGACGTCCCGTTCGCCGAACTCAACGACGTCTGCGAGGCCGCCCGGTTGACCGCCCGAAGTTGCAAGCGGTTCGAGGTCCAGTTCCGCGGCCTGGGCGCGTTCCCCAAACCCGAACGCCCCCGCGTCGCCTGGGTCGGGTTCGACGGGCCCGGCCTGGAGCCGCTCGCCGAACTGCACCGAACCCTCGTCGCCAACCTCCGCCAGATCGGCCGACCCCCCGACGACTCGCGGTTCACCCCCCACGTCACCCTCGGCCGGCTCAAGACCGGCGCCGGCCGCGGCAAGACGCCTTCGCCGGCCCCGGACCTCGCCGCGATCGTCGCCGACCGCCGCGACTGGTCGCCAGGCGCGATGACCGTCGGCGAGATCGTCGCCTACTCCTCCACCCTCACCCCCGAGGGCCCCACTTACGCCGCTTTGGCCCGCGCCCCGCTGGCCTCCGCGAAATCCCGCGCCGACTCTTGACCGACGCGGTTTGTCGTGATACTCTACTGACCGTGTGTTCAGAATACGGGTGGACATCCGAGGGGGTCGAGGCCGTGGCGAAGCGACAGAGTGCGACGGAGGCGAAGGCGGCGCCGGCGACCGCCGAGGCGAAGGCGCTGAGCACGGCGATCGGTCAGATCGAGAAGGCGTTCGGCGCCGGCTCGATCATGAAGCTGGGCGAGAACAGCCATTTGGAGGTCGAGGGGATCTCGACGGGGGCGTTGTCGCTGGACCTGGCGCTTGGCGGCAAGGGGTTGCCGCGGGGTCGGATCGTGGAGTTGTTCGGGCCGGAGTCCAGCGGCAAGACGACGATCGCCTTGCAGACGATCGCCAACGCCCAGAAGGGGAACGGAGTGGCGGCGTTCATCGACGCCGAGCACGCCCTGGATCCGTCGTGGTGCAAGAAGCTGGGGGTGGACATCGAGTCGCTGCTGGTCAGCCAGCCGGGGAGCGCCGAGGAGGCGCTTCAGATCGCCGAGATGCTGGTGATGTCCAACGCGGTGGACATCGTGGTGATCGATTCGGTGGCGGCGCTGGTGCCCAAGGCGGAGATCGAGGGGGAGATCGGCGACAGCCACGTCGGGCTTCAGGCGCGGTTGATGAGCCAGGCGCTTCGGAAGTTGACCGGCGGGGTGTCGCGGTCGAAGTGCGTGTTGATCTTCATCAACCAGATCCGCGAGAAGATCGGCGTGATGTTCGGCAGTCCGGAGACGACGCCGGGGGGGCGGGCGCTGAAGTTCTACAGCTCGTGCCGGATCGACGTGCGTCGGATCGGGCCGGTGAAGGACGGCGAGGAGATCGTCGGCTCGCGAGTGAAGGTGAAGGTGGTCAAGAACAAGGTCGCGCCGCCGTTTAGGGTCTGCGAGTTCGACATGATGTACTCCCACGGCATCTCGCGCGAGGGCGACTTGCTGGACATGGCGCTTTCCGACAAGATCGTGGAGAAGTCGGGCTCGTGGTTCAACTACGGCGACGTCCGCCTGGGCCAGGGTCGCGAGAAGGCCAAGGACCACCTCCGCGAGAACCCCGCCGTGGCCGAGGAGATCGCCGCCAGGGTCCTGGCCAACCGCGCCGGCCACCTCGCCGCCGCCGCCATCGGCCCCGGCGTGGACGAGGACGCGGAGGGCCCGCCGGAGGAGGCGTGAGCCCGATCCGAGCGAGCCGCCCCCGCGCCCTTCTTCGCCGATTCCCACGCGCGGCCGACGGACCTTTGACGGGATGATTCGTCATGAATCGCGTTCTCGTGATTGACGCCCTGACGGAGCTCGGCCGTCGAGACGTCCAGGAGGAATTGTGGTTGTCCGACGGGTCCGGCGGGGCCTTGGTGTCGTCGTTCGTCGAGGCGTGGGAACGCCTGGCGGACGATTCGGGATTGCGCTGGGAGATCGAGGCCGGGTCCGACGAACTCGGCGAGGGGTTTTTGACATGGTACAAGCGCCTTGAGGGCCTGCTTCGCGATCTCGAACGCGCGGAGCTCGATCCGCGCGCGTTGATCGACGACGACCGAATGGTCGAGGTACGGCGCGTTTGCAATAGACTTCTTGATATAATCGCCTAGTCGCATCATCGGCGGGTCTCCGAATCGGGGGCCGCGGCTTCGGTTCGTATTCAGCCCTCGACGGCGTGGTTTCGGAATACCATGGAGGAAGGGGAGGAAGCCGCATGGGAACTCAAACCGCCAGCCTCGCTTCCCGCGTCCTCGATCGGCTCCTGGATCCGGTGCGTGACGTCCTGACGCCCGAGGTCGCCCGAGCGATCGCCGACCTTCGGGCCGATGCGACGACTCGGGAACGGCTCGACGAACTGGCCGAGCGACACCACGAGGGACGACTCTCGCCCGACGAACTGGCCGAGTATCAGGCTCTCGTCAACGGCGTCAACCTGATCTCGGTGCTTCAGGCCAAGGCCCGTTCGGTGCTGAAGTCCAGGCCGTCGGCGTGATCGGCGCGGCGATCCGGCGGCGCGTCCACGAACGGGCGGGAGGACGTTGCGAGTATTGCCGGACTCGGCAGGTCGACGAGCCGTTCGTCCCGTATCAGATCGAGCACGTCGTCCCGAAACAGCACGGCGGAGGGGATGAAGAAGACAACCTCGCCCTGGCGTGTCCCCAGTGCAATTTGCACAAGGGACCGAACCTGACGGGCGTCGACCCTGAAACCCGGTCCATCGAACCTCTGTTCAACCCGCGCCGGCGGTCCTGGGAAGAGCATTTCGAAACCCATGGGCCGTATATCGTCGGGAAGACCGCGACCGGGCGGACCACCGCGCGCGCTCGCCATGAACGACGACGCGCGGCTCGATCTACGGCGGGAGGCAAGTGGCGCGTCGTAGACTGGCGGGCGTCAGTTCGCCCCCATCGTCCTTGTCGGTCGGACGGCTCCGGGGGCGACGGGAAGGCAGAGCAGGACGCGCGATTCGGACGTCAAGGGGACCAGGACGCCGGGCTTGCCGTCGGAGGGGACCAGGGCCTTGATGAGGCCGTGGACGCTGGAGGCGCCCTCGGGCGCGTGCAGGAGCGGGTGGGCGCCGGCGGCCAGGACCGCGTCGGGGGGATGCTCGACGCCGAGGCCGCCGGAGAGGACGATCGCGCCGTCGGGCCGCATGTCGAAGGCCAGGCCCAGGCCGCCGAAATCCACGTCGTTCGTTTTCGGGTCGATTCGAAGGTGGCGCGACGACGGCCGGAACCTCATCTCGCGGGCCAGGGCCGAGAGCAACTCCGCGTCGACGCTCCCGGACCCGGCGCTAATCCGCCCCTTGGCCGCGATCCAGCCGGCCCCCTGCCCCGGTCGCTCTCCCCAGCGCGCCGAGTCCACCGCCACCCGCGCGTTGCCGCTCAGGCGATGGCCGGGGAACCGCGAGGAGACCAACGCCGACAGGTCGACGTCGTGCAGCTCGCCGGCGAACTCCCCTTCCCACGGTCCCGCCCCGGCCTGGCGGAGCGTCAGTTTGCCGTCGACCCTGGCCTTCGGCCCGATCCAGTCGGAGGCGTCCAGGAAGACGTCGAGCGTCCGGCCGGGGAGCGGCCGACCCTCCATCGTCTTGAGCGCCAACGTCGTCACGACCGGATCGGCGCGGCGGTCTCGGGAAAGGGCCATCTCGCAGCGCGTTTTGGACGCCGAGTCGACCAGGACGTAGGCCGCCTTGAGCGTGGGACCGGCGTCCGTTGTCGCGAGGGTCGCGGCGACGTCGCGCGCCTGGAACGCCAGGCCGGGGCCGAGGTCGACGCGACATGACGCCGCGGTCAGCGCGACGCGGTCGCAAGGAACCTCGCCGGAGCGCCGGAGGAAGCCGCCCAGGCGGGTCATGGCCTCGGCCGGGCCGTCGCCGCGGAGGGCCAGATCCTCGGCGTGGGCGATCAGGTCGCGGCCGGAGGGGACCAGGTGGAGCGACTTGGCGCGGGCGATCTCGGCCAGTTCCTTGCCCCGCGGCTCCTCCTGGCGCAGGACGATGCCGCGGTAGAGGACCTCGCCGGGTCGGGGGTAGACGACCGATTCCAGCGTCACCTGCAAGCCCAGGGCGCGGCCGAGGACGATCTCGACGTCGCGGACGTGTCCGGGCCGGTTGATCCGCCAGGCGTGCTGCGCCATGTAGGCCGTGGGGACCATCGTCAAGGCGACCATCGCCGCGGTCGCCAGCCCCTGGCGGGCCGGTCGCGAAAGGGGGACCATCCCTGCCTCCCTCGTTTCGATTCGATTCCAAAGTCGGGGCGTCGGCCAATCCCGGCGGCCTCCCGGTTCCCTCGGGCGGACGCCGACCGTCGCCGCGCCTATCCTCTATCGAGCGGCCCGGCGGTCGGAATCCAGCGTCTGGGGGCGGCGGCGGTTCGGCTCGCGCCGGTCGTCACGGACGATCGGCCCAGGAGGCCAGTTTCTCGCGGTTCAGGGCGTGGACCGCGGCCATCGTCGCCTTGAGCGAATCGAGGCTGGAGCCGTCGAATCGCTCCAGAAGGGCCGAGGCGATCTCGAAGCCGACGACGTTCTCGACGATCACGCTGGCCGCGGGGACGGCGCAGACGTCGGAACGCTCGTAGTTGGCGGGGGACTCTTGCTTGGTCGCCATGTTGATCGACGGCCCGCGTTTGGCCAACGTGCTGATCGGCTTCTTGGCGGCGCGGACGACGATCGGCTCGCCGTTGGACGTCCCCCCCTCGATGCCCCCGGCGTTGTTGGAGGGGCGTCGGAAGCCGAAGCGGCGGTCGTCGGCGTCGTGGTCCGGGTCGTAGCGAACCGGGTCCATGACTTTCGATCCCGGTCGGTGGGCGGCCTCGAAGCCCAGGCCGATCTCCACCCCCTTGATCGCCTGGATTCCCATCACGGCGCACGCCAGTCGGGCGTCGAGGCGGCGGTCGGGCTGGACGTGGCTTCCCAGGCCGATCGGGCAGCCCTCGACGATCGTCTCGACGATTCCGCCCAGGGTGTCGCCGGCCTCGCGGGCCGCGTCGACCGCCGCGACGATGGCGGCGTCGGCCTCGGGATTGAGGGTGTAGACCGGGCTGGCGTCGCGGACGGCCGGGTCGCGCGACAGCGGAGGCGCGGCGACCCCGCCCAACTCCGCGACGTAGCCGAAAACGTGAATCCCGACCTCGCGCAACACCAGCCTCGCGAGCGCCCCCGCGGCCACCCGCACGGCCGTCTCGCGGGCGCTGGCGCGTTCGAGCACCTGGCGGATGCCGGTCTGGTAGCTGATCGCGCCGGCAAGGTCGACGTGTCCTCCCCGGGGGGCGGCGGGCTCCTGAAGGCGTTCGAGCTTGGCGTCGTTGTTGACCAGCCGCAGGGTGATCGGCGCGCCGGTGCTGACCCCCTTGAACGTCCCGGAGTCGATGAAGACGCGGTCGGTCTCCAGCTTCTGGCGCTTGCCGCGGCCGTAGCCCCCCTGCCTCCGTTCCAACTCGCGGTCGATGAACGCCTTGTCGAGCGTCACTCCGGCGGGGAAGCCCTCCACGATGGCGGTCAGGGCGTTGCCGTGCGATTCACCGGCGGTCAGCATGCGGAGCATGGGAGGGGTCTTTCGATTCGCGAGACGGACGTCGTCGTTCCACGGGGAGAGAGGCATCCACAGATTACGCAGATTAACACAGATTAAAGAGGAATGTTTGAAAAAAATCTGCGTTAATCTGTGTAATCTGTGGATCGATTATAGCTTTGTACCATGGATGTGCGTCTTGTGTTCGTGCCGTTCAGGCCAATCCTCTTTTCCAGTCTTCAGAGCCACGGGAACGCGCGGTCGGTGAGTCGTTCGTAGGCGTCGACGTAGCGGGAGCGGGTGCCGGCCACGACGTCGGCGGGGAGTTGGGGGGGCTCGCCGGCCTTGTCCCAGCCGGTCGTCTCCAGCCAGTCGCGGACGAACTGCTTGTCGAACGACGGCTGCGCGCCGCCGGGCTTGTAGGTTTCCACGTCCCAGTAGCGCGAGCTGTCGGGGGTGAGGACTTCATCAATCAGCAGGAGTTCGCCGGTCTGTTCGTCGAAGCCCCATTCGAATTTGGTGTCGACCAGGATGAGGCCCTTGGAGAGGGCCAGTTCGGCGCCCTTGCGGTAGGCGTCGAGGCTGACGTCGCGGAGCCGTCCGGCGACGTCCGCGCCCAGGGCGTCGGCCATGGCGTCGAACGAGACGTTCTCGTCGTGGCCGGTCTCGGCCTTGGTGGCGGGGGTGAAGATCGGCTCTGGGAGGCGGTCGCTTTCGACCAGCCCGGCCGGCAACTTCACGCCGCAAACCGCCCCCGTCTTGCGGTACTCCCTCCACCCCGAACCGGAGAGATAGCCCCGGACGACGCACTCGAACGGCGCGACCCGCGCCTTGCGGACGAGCATCGCCCGCCCTCGCAAGTATTCGCGAGCGTCGTCGTCGAGCGCGACGGGGAAGTCGTCGATGTTCGTGGAGATCAGGTGGTCGGGGATTCCCAGGCGCTGGAACCAGAATTCGCTTAAACCGGAGAGGACGCGGCCCTTGTCGGGGATCGGCGTGGGGAGGATCCAATCGAACGCGCTGATGCGATCGGAGGCGACCAGCAAGAGCCGGTCGCCCAGGTCGTACACGTCGCGCACCTTGCCGCTTCTCTTGGGGAGCCCGTCGAGCCCCTTGACCGTGGTCGCCACGTCCGTCTCTCCGCGACATCCGTTCATCAGCGCCGAGGGTGTACTGTAATCGATGGGGTTCCCGGAGGCAAGATCGTCCGCCGGGTCTTCGCCGGCGCGAGGGAGTCGAGGGCGGAACAGGAGCATCAGCGCGCCGACGAGGTTGAGCTTGGCCCCGAACCGGCCGACGTCGGCGCCGATCTGGATCTCCCAGGGCCAGCCGACCCGCGCCGAGTCGACTCGCAGCCCCACCGAATAAAGCGCCAGGAACGCCAGCAGAAGCGGTTGCGCGGCGATCCCCGTCCGGATCGCCCGGTAGCCGCCGACCAGTCCGCAGACGACGCCGACCGTCGCGACCGTCATCCAGCCCCAAAACAAGGCGATCGCGGCGTCGGAGGGCCGCGGATCCATCCCGCTCGCGGCGAGGGCCGTTGGCCATCCAGACTGCAACAGGGGCGCGCAGCTTCCGATCAGGAACAGGGCCGCGACCAGGAAGCCGGCGTGGCGCGCTCGCACGGGCGCGCGCCCGCGGTCGGCCGACGTCGCCGATTCGTCCGCGCGCCAGGGCCAGGGGCCGTCGAGCCGAAGCGCCCAGAGGAGCAAGGCCAGGCCGACGTAGTTGACCCCCGGGGTCACGTCGCCGACTCGGATCCCGATCCCCATCGAGAACGGCCAGGCGAAGCCGACGCCGTCGACGGTCAGGCTCACGGAAAGCGCCGCGAGGAAGGCCCAGAGGATCGGCTGACGAACCGTCCCGGATCGGATCGCGCGGGAGCCGCCGACCAACCCGTAAACGACGGCCGCCGACGCCGCGAACGCCCAGAGCTTCGCCACGACCGCGGCCCGCGGGCTCAGCCCCGCCGCGCCGCCGCGGATCAGGAACGCCCCCAGGGTCCAAAGCCCCCCCGCCGAGGCCCCCGCCAGCACCATCGCCGCCACGATCAAGAACGCCCGCGATCGACTCATCGCCTCCCCCCTCGAACCGCCCGCCCCTCGCCTCCGCGCCGAATCCATTTTATTCCTGACCGTCACGGATTTTGGGGGTGGTGGACATAACGGCCTTCCCCCCTCGCGGGGGAAGGTGGCCCGAAGGGCCGGATGAGGGGGGGCGAGACAAAACGCCATCGACGTCCAGGGCCTCCCGGACGGGTTTTCGCGAATCGCGACGGTCGCCTCGCGCGTCCTCCCCCTCATCTGACCGCTTCGCGGTCTGTCTTCCCCCGCAAGGGGGGAAGATTCGTTCAGGACCCCGAAATCCGTGACGGTCAGGGAAAAAAGACGACCTCCGCGTTGACCGCGCCGCGGGCGGCGGATGGGCCTGGCGTCGATTCTGCGCCGCGCCGCGTCGGAAGACGCGGGAGCGGACGCGCCGCCTGGAGCGAAATGAGTCGGCGCTGCTTTGTCGAAAACCACCGTGAGCAAGCACGCCTCCCCCCTTCTCCCACGAGGGGAGAAGGTGCCCCGAAGGGGCGGATGAGGGGGGCGCGATCGAAATCCCCGGACTTCAAGGTCATGGCCGGACGCGGGATGCGACGCCGGTCGACCCCTCATCCGGCCTTCGGCCACCTTCTCCCACAAGGGGAGAAGGGATGTCTGTCATCATCCGGTGTTTAGGTTTTCGACAGAGCAAGTCGGCGCGGTTCGGCATCGTCCCAACCGGCTCGTGGAGCGCGTTGACGGATGCCGGAATTGGAGCCGCCGGGGACGCCGAGAAGAGGAAGACCCGAGACAAGGATTGATCAAGGGATCGAGCCGTCCGCCGGCTTGGTCCCTCCTTCATTCCCATTCGGCGTCCTCGGCGTCTCGGCGGTTCCTCGAATCGGTCGTCGGGCGTGGGCCGTCATCATCGCGAGCCGATGGAGATCGGCCGAATGGCGCGACGCCGAGCAAAGCCCGATCGTCCGACCTTACGCTCGCTCCATCGGCGGTTCCAGGGGGCCGCGACCTTTTCGTCGTCAAGCCGCGCGTCGTCGTCGGGGCGCGGCGCGCCAGCCGCCGACGCCGCAGAGGCCCAGGGCGAGGGCGACGATCGAGGCGGGTTCCGGCACCGCCGCGGGCCCTTGGCCGTAGACCAGGGCGCGGCCGGCGGCGGTCAACTCGTAGCCCAGATCGGCCAGGACGCCGACGTCCACGCCCGAGAGCTCGTAATCCTTCTTCCCCAACTTGGATTGGACGCCGTTCATCACGTCGTTCACCAGATCGGAGCCTGAATTGCCGACGTGGGAATAGTTCCCGCCGGTCAGCGCCACGGGGGCGCCGCCGTTGGCGATCGTCGCGAAGGTTCCGTCGAAGTAGTAGCCGCCGCCGATCTTCACGGTCTCGGCGTCGAACGTGTATTGCCTGGGGGATCCGCCGACGCTCGTCAGCGAGCCGTCCGCCTGGCGGTACGAGACGAACCCGAGGATGTGGCCGAGCTCGTGCATGAAGACGAAGTTGGAATCGAGCTTGTTCGATGGCAGGTTCGCGACGGGTCCGAACCACATGAGGTCCTTCAGCCAGTGGTCGCTCAGGTTGAAGACCGCGTCGAGGCCGCCCGGCCCGACGAGGCCGGGGGAGCGCGTCAGCTTGGCCAGGGTCCCCGACTCATAGGTCCTGACGCCCCCGACGGAGGGGACGGACTGGTCGAAGATGAGGCTGCCGGCGTTGGCGGTCGGGATCCGGCTCGGGTCGCTGGAGAACTCGAACCGGATGGCGAGCGTCGTCGACGCCGTCTGGACGTACCGGCTCCACTCGTCGGCCGCCTTCTGGAGTCCGCTTCTGATGTCGGCGTAGTAGCTCGAGTACGCGCCGGTCGCGTCGCCGTCGAAATTGACGGCGACGGTGAAGCCCGCCCGGGCTTGCGATCCGGCGAGCACGGCGCCGGCCGTGAAAACGAACGTAAGAAACCGCGGCTTGCTCGTCATGGTGGCTCTCGTCGCCTCGGTGCGTGACGGGGGTGGTCAAGCGGAGATGAGCGTCAAGGATAACACGGAAAACGTTGATTGCAATGCCCTAGTGTTGTATTACGGCGACGCGCGTCGAATTTCGGCCACGCGCCCCCTGAAACCCGAGGGCGTTCGCGCTACGCCGCGTGGAACGCCGCCGAAACAACTTGTCGAATCCATGGGCGGAAGATGGGGAACCACGGAGTCACGGAGAGTGAAGACGAGGAGCGGTTCGTCCGTCATCAACCTTTTAATTCACAATTTCTCAATTCTCCAATTCTCGATTTCATATCCGTGTCCTCCGTGACTCCGTGGTTAAATTCCGGGAAGTTGTTTCGGCGGCGTTCCTCGCGGCGGCCGCGGGCTTGCACGCCTCGGGGCGCGGACTCACAATCGAGGTTTCGGCGGCGTGGTTTCCAAGTGATCGTCCCGGGGGGTTCGACATGAGCGGGCATGCGGATACGAGCAGGCGCGGGTTTCTCAAGGGCGTCGGCGCGGCGTGGGCTTTCCCGATGGTCTGGACCGGCCGGACGCGGGGGGCGTGGGCGCCGTCGGAGCGGATCCGGCTGGGGTTCGTCGGGGTCGGCGGCCGGGGGACGGAGAACCTCAAGGCGTTCCTCAAGCGGCCGGGGGTGGAGGTCGTCGCCCTGGCGGACGTCGACGCCAACCACGTCGCCGCCGCGGCCAAGGTGGTCGAGGGGGCCGGCGGCGATCCCGCGGTCTTCCGCGACTACCGCAAGCTCCTGGACGACCCGTCCGTCGACGCCGTCGTCGTCTCCACGCCCGACCACTGGCACGCCCTGGCGACCGTCGACGCCTGCCTGGCCGGCAAGGACGTCTATTGCGAGAAGCCCCTGACCCTCTTCGTCGCCGAGGGGCGGCGGATGGTCGAGGTCGCCCGCGCCACCGGCCGCGTCGTCCAGACCGGCAGCCAGCAGCGCTCCGACAAGAACTTCCGCCTGGCCTGCGAGTTGGTCCGCGGCGGCCGGCTGGGGAGGATCCAGGAGGTCCGCGTGCTTCTGCCGAAGGTCAACTTCAGCGGCCCGGCCGTCGCCGACTCCGCCCCGCCGCCGGAGCTGGACTACGAATTCTGGCTCGGCCCCGCCCCCGATCGGCCTTACAACGCCAAGCGCGTCCACTACCTGTTCCGGTTCTTCTGGGATTATTCCGGCGGTCAGATGACCAACTTCGGCGCGCACCATCTGGACATCGCCCAGTGGGGGCTGGGGCGCGACGACTCCGGGCCCGCGACGATCGAGGCGACCGCCACCTTCAACAAGGACCACTGGTTCGAGGTCGCCGAGACCAGCCGGATCGAGTACGGCTACGACGACGGCGTGAAACTCGTCTGCCTCCAGGGCGAGGGGAAGGGCCGCTCGGTGGAGTTCCAGGGCGAGCGCGGGACCATCGGCGTCTGGCGCGGCGGGATCGAGGCCAGCGACCCCGAGATCCTCAAGGCGAAGCCGGGCGAGGGGCGGACGCCGCTTTACGTCAGCGACGACCACCACCGGAACTGGCTGGACTGCGTCAAGTCGCGCGAGAAGCCGATTTGCGACGTGGAGATCGGCCATCGCTCGGCGACGGTCTGCCACCTGGGGAACATCGCGATCCGTACCGGCCGCAAGATCGCCTGGGATCCCGGGGCCGAGACGATCACCGGCGACTCCGACGCCGCCGCGATGCTCTCCCGTCCCTATCGCGAGCCCTGGAAGCTCCCCGAGGCCCCCGAGGGCCCGACGACCGCGAGGGCCGTCGGGCGGTCGTGAGCGGAGCCGATGAGGCCGCCGCGGCCGCGGATCAGTTCGCGGCCGCGGCCTCGTCGGTCTTCGGCGCGTCCTTGGGGAGTTCGAAGTCGATGGCGCCCCCCTTGGCGGCGACCTCGATGTCGAAGGCGTATTCGCCCTCGATGACGACGGGGCCCCCCTTCTTCTTGGGGGCGGTCTTTCCGGCGCCGGCGGAGAGCGCGGCCATGAACGGGTCGTCCGCGAAGGCGGGGTTGGAGGCGGCGGCGAGTTCGGGGGGGAGTTCGCCGGCGGCGCGGCTGATGACGACGTGGTACTTGCCGGGGACGCCGCCGTTGCGTTCGTCGGAGATCAGGCGGTAGCGGCCCTCGGCGTCGGTGACCCCCTCGCCGGCGAGCATGGGGGCGTTGGAGGGGTCGGGGCTGAATATGACCGCGGCGTGGGCGACCGGCTGGCCCTCTTGGGTCACGAGCCCCGAGACGGTAACGAGGTCGGGGCCTGATGCGCCGCAACCGGCGGCGGACGCCGCCGCCGCGGCGAGGATCGCGGCGAGCGGCAAGAAACGACTCAGGGACATCATGAACTCCGAGGCGTGCGATGGCCCGCGCGACGCGGGCCGCGCGAGCCGGGGTGAATGGTCCAGGCGCGGGCCGATCAGTACGAATCGGCGCTGATGACCTCGCCGCCGCCGATCGTGTTGAGGTTGAACCAGGTGAGCGGGTTGACGGAGTTTTTGATGAACCTCACGCTGCCGTCGGCGAAAGCGGCGTTGATCCCGCCGGGATGGCGGCTGCTGACCGACCAGGCGTAGCCCAGCCGCTTGGGGTTGGGGTGGAACTCGGCCACGGTCGCCGGGCCATTGGGAATCGTGGCCGACCAGTTGGCGCTGTAGCCGGGGGCCCCCACGACGGGGGTGTAGCTCAGCGCGTGGGTGGACGTCCAGAGGCCCTGGCCCCAGTACGGGCCGTATCGGTTGTGGGTTTCGGTCTTCTCCTGCTTCGACTCCAGGATCAGGGTGGTGTTGGAGAGACCGTCGGTGACGTTGGCGAGCTTGGTGCCGACGTCCGACCCGGCGAAGACGCCGCCCAGGGGCGGGCGGGCGCCGCCGAGGTTCCGGCCGTTGTACGCCTCGTAGTAGTAAGTACAGGGCAGCAGGTAGTTGCCGCGGGACGGGCGGTAGCCGTTATACGGGCCGGCGGTCGTGGCGGCCGTCGTCGCCGTGTCCGGCGGGCCGATCAGAGTGTCGGACGGGCACTCGAAGGCCGCGACGGTCGCGGTCGTGACGGTCGTGTTGGCCATGTAGGACGTCGGCCCGCCGACCGGGGTCATGTTGGGCGCGGCGTTGACGGCCGGGCAGGACGGCAGGTTGTAATTGTAGGCGTTGGCCAGCGTCCCCCCTTCGAGGTAGGGGAGGATCAACACGAAGGCGGTGGTGTTGAGCACCAAGCCCTGGCCGCCGGGATCGTTGGCGGACATGGCGCCGGACGTGGCCGAGAAGATCTTCGCGGGCGGGAACGAACTGGTGGACGACTCGTAGTTGTGCATCGCCAGGCCCATCTGCTTCAAGTTGTTCGTGCATTGGGCGCGGCGGGCGGCCTCGCGGGCCGCCTGCACGGCGGGCAACAGAAGCGCGATCAGGACCGCGATGATGGCGATGACGACCAAGAGCTCGATCAGGGTGAAGCCGCGGCGGGGGCGGCGGGGAGGTGACGCGGTCTTCATCTTCACGGGAATTCCTCCTCGACGGGGCGTGGGATGACGGCGCGGGACCGACGTCGTCGCGGAAGACGTCCGCGGCGATTAAGGGTATGGGGCCCGAGCTAAAGAAATGCTAGCGTCATTGAGGATAGGTCGTTCCCGGAGTCGCGACAATTCAATATCCGCCATTCCTTTTTCACTTTTCGGTCGGCCGGCGGTTGTCCGGCCGGTCGGTTCCGATTACGCTGACGAATCGCCAGGCGAGTCCCAGCAGCCCCCCGCGTCGAGGCGAGAGGCGGCCCTCATGTCCAACTTCTCGAGTACCCCGCGGAAGCCCGGCGAGCCCCCCCACGTCGCGCTGGTGGTTCAGACGTCGATGGCCTACGGCCGTCGCATCCTGGAGGGGGTCGCCCGCTACGCGCGCGAGAACGGGCCCTGGAGCTTCTATCTGGAGCCGCGGTCGCGGCAGGACCCGTTCCCCGCCTGGCTCGATTCGTGGGACGGCGACGGCGTCATCGCCGCGGTCTCGCGGCCCCAGGGCGCGCCCCCCTTGCGGGTGCCGACGGTCGACCTGGACGATCAGGGGGGACGGCCCGACGTCCAGAGCGACCACCAGGCCATCGGCGCCCTGGCGGCCGATCATCTGCTGGAACGGGGGTTCAAGAAGTTCGCCTTCTTCGGCTATCCCGGCTTCCGATGGTCGAGGGCCAACTTCGAGGGCTTCGCCGCCAGGGTCCGTCGCGAGGGCTTCGACTGCCATCACTACAGCGGCGGCCAGACGGCCTCGTGGGGCCATCAGATTCCGGCCTGGGAAGAGGAGATGGAGACCGTCGCGCGCTGGGTCGCCGCCCTGCCCAAGCCGCTGGGGATGATGGCCTGCAACGACTTCCGCGGCGTCCAGGCGCTAGAGGCCTGCCGCCGCGCGGGGGTCTCCGTCCCCGAGGAGGTCGCGGTCGTCGGCGCCGACGACGACCCCATCGCCTGCGAGATGGCCCACCCCGCGCTTTCCAGCGTGGTCCCCGACTGCCCCGCGATCGGCTTCGAGGCCGCCGCCCGGCTCGACCGCATGATGCGCGGGGAGCGCGTGCCGCGGCGCCCCGCGGTCGTCCCCCCCCTGGGCGTCGCCGTCCGCCATTCCTCCGAATTCACCGCCATCGAGGAGCCCTGTTTGGCCGAGGCGCTCCGCTACATCCGCGCGAACGCCTGCCAGGGCATCCGGGTCGACGACGTGCTGGAATCGGTGACGGTCTCGCGCTCCAAGCTCCAACGCCTCTTCCGCGCGGAACTGGGCCGGACGATCCACGAGGTCATCGCCCGCGAGCGGATCCGACGGATCGAGCGGCTGCTGATCGAAACCGAGCTGGCCTACGAGGAGATCGCCCGCCGCTCGGGCTTCGCGTATCTTGGGTACATGTCGACGGCGTTCCGCCGCGCCACCGGCAGCACGCCCGCGGCCTACCGTCGGCAACATTCCCGCGCCCGTCCGCCGGGCCCGACCTTGTGACCCGCCCCGCCCCTGGAGAACGTCATGACGAACGGGTTTCCACTCTCCACGCCGCTGCTCGCGATGGTCCTGGCCCTGGCGCCGACCTCGGCGCGCGCCCAGGGCAAGCCGACGACCGCCGCCGCGGAGGAGGCCGCCCGCGCGGAGGTCCTGGCGCTTAAGGGCGACGGCCTGATCGCGGTCCCGCCCTGGGTGGAGATCCTCGCCGGCGACTCCATGGGCGTCGGCTGGATGACCGCCGAGCCCGCCGACGGCCACGTCGAGTGGACCCAGAAGCCCGGCGAGGCCGCCGACTCGGATTGGAGGCGGTCGACGGCCTCCAAACACGGGTTGGTCCAGGCCAACTCGACGATCCAGAAGGCCGTCCTCAAGGGCTACGACCCGACCAAACCCCTGCGCCTCCGCGCCGTCTCCCGGCCGATCGTCAAGTTCCAGCCCTACAAGGTCGAGTACGGCGAGCCGGTCAAGTCCGTCGAGGTCGAGATCCGCCCCTTGCGCCGCGGCGACGGCTCGGCGTCGTTCGTCGTCCTCAACGACGTCCATGATCATATCCAGTTTTATCCCCTGCTCACCCCCCTGCCCGGCTCCGACTTCGACTTCGCGGTCCTCGCCGGCGACATCGTCACCGACCCGATGACCGAGAAGCAGGTGGTCGAAAGCCTGCTGTTGCCGATGGCCTGGCTCGCCTCCAGGGGAATCCCCTGCTTCTTCCTCCGCGGCAACCACGAGACCCGAGGGGCGATGGCCCGTCGGCTGCACGAATACCTTGTGCTCCCCTTCGACCGCTACTACGCCGCCATGACCTTCGGCCCGATGCGGCTGCTGCTCCTGGACACCGGCGAGGACAAGCCCGACTCCAGCGTCGAGTATTCCGGCCTCGTCGACTTCGACGCCTACATGGAGGACCAGCGCGACTGGCTCGCCGCCGAGATCACCTCCGACGCCCACGAGGCCGCGACCTGGCATGTCGCCGTCCAGCACATCCCGCCCGACTACCGCACCCCCCCCGAGAAGAAATGGTACGGCCCGACCCGGATCGAGACGCTCTTCGGCCCCCTCTACGACGCCGGCAAGCTCGACCTGATCGTCGCCGCCCACAACCACCGCGCCGCGGTCGTCCCCCCCAACCCCGACCCGTCCAGGGGGGCCCAGTATTACGTCTTCATCGGCGACGCCCACCCGCTTGCGAAGGCGACGATCCAGCGCGTCGACGCCACTCCGAAGACGCTTCGCGTCCGCCGCTTCCAGTCCGACGGCACCGTCGGCGCGGAGCACTCCTGGACGCGGCCTTAACCGCGAACGCCGCCGAGGAACCCAGGCGTTCGACATCCAGGCCGGCCGTCGTCCTCGCGCGCCGGTCTCTCGACCCGCGAGGAGAAGATCGATGTCCCGTCGAGCGATCCTCCGCACAGCGCTATTGGCCCTCGCGTTCGTGGCGCTGGACTTCGTGCCGCGTTACGGGCGGCCGGCGTTCCGATACACGGGGAGCGACCTGGCGGTCCCCGTCTGGAACGTCGGCTGGCCCGTTCCGCTTTGGATTTACGACGCTCGGAACGGCTGGCATGATTGGCCGCTCACCTACGTCGTCCCTCCGGCGCAGGTGTTTCTCGTGCTCGTGTGGAGCGCCGGCGAGCGCGTCGCCGCCCGCCTCCCGCGCCGGGCGAGGATTCGAGCCGCGGTTTTGGCCGCGGCGTTCCTCGCGATGAACCTCGTCCCGCATCGCGGGACGCCGTCATTCCTCGATCCCCCGGCCTCCGTCTGGATGATCGGCTGGCCGCTCGCCGTGTGGTTCGACGACCCCAACCAAGGCTGGAGCGCCGGTCCGGGGGCCCTCCTGGCGCCACCCATTCAGATGTTCTTGGTCGTCGCCTGGATGCTGGGCGAGAGCGTCGTCCCCCGCCTCTCGCGTCGGGCGAGGATTCGAACCGCGGTCTTGGCCGCGGCGTTCCTCGCGATGGATCTCGTTCCGAATTACGGGACGCTGGCGCATCCCTTCCCGCGCGTCCCCGTCTGGATGCTCGGCTGGCCGTTCGCCCTATGGATCGACGACCCGGACGTCGGCTGGAGCGCCACTTCGAACATCGTCCTCGCGCCTTCCTTCCAGGCGCTCATCCTGGCGTTCTGGATGAGCGGCGAAGCCGATCAAGCGCCGGGGACGTCGCCGGCCGATCCGAGGCGGTGGGATTGAAAGTCCGTGGCGGCCGGGCGGGGCAAGGTTTGCGGTTTTTGCCGGCGCCGAAAATACGGCCTGTGACGCCTAGAAGTTATTCTGGATCGTTTGTATAGTAGGCTTGTATTGTCAACGACGTCATCACGAAGCCAGGAAGTGTCACGCCGGAGGGTCGTCGACACCGATAGTTCGGTGAGACCGATCGTTTCCCCTGGGAATGGATCGAGGGCCCTATCCCCTCCAATCTGGGGACATGGGGCCCTGGTGTTCCATCCGTCGCCGGCAAGGAGTTACCAATGGACAAGGGAACGGTCGTATCCATCTCCTGCACCTTCGAGCCGGGTGGGTTCCCGAGCGAGCGGGTTTTCGTGATCTCCGATCATGGGGCGGAATTCCGCGGCGTGACGGACCTGGGGTATTGCTACGGCCGGGAGGGGAACCCGCTCGGCGACGCGGCGGCCTTGAGCGATCCCGTCGCGGGGCAATTGCTGGGGCTCGTCGTGCGCCCCCTTGAGAATCAGCAAGTCCGAGTCCACCTCCCGGACGGCGAGGTCTACGATTTGAACCGATCCATCCTCCACCCGGCCCGGGAGACGATCAACAGGCATGTATCTGTCAAATCGTGACATCAAATGGGCGATCGATTGCGGGAAACTCTAGGGCGACGCCGTTCCGAGCGATCAAGGGGGGTGGGATGGCCGAAGTCTCCATCAAGACCTTGATGCGCCTCGGCCCGCATCGCTTCATCCCCGTCGAGGAGTACGTCGGCCCCGCGCCGCGGGCCTACGTCGAGGGGGCCCTCGTCATCGCGGTCGGCGGCGTGGTCCTGCTGGACGAGAAGCAGTGGGACCTGATCGACCAACTCTGGTATTACCTCGTCGAGGCGATCGAGCGTTTGTCTCGGGGCGAGGGTTCCGAGACGTACTTTCCCGACGATCCCGCCTGGCTCCGAATCGACGTCGATCGCGACGGAGCGACGGCGACCGTGACCGTCAAGACCGACGTCCAGCGCCAGGCGCGAGCGAAGACGACCGCATGGCTCGCCGCGTTCGGCGGTGCCGCAATCGTCTTTTTCGAGCGCTTCGCCCATGTCCCCCATTCCGGCGGGAATCATCGGGCGATCTGCGAGGAAGCCCTGACGCGGTTGCGAGCGGCCCTCTCCCGCGAGCGTCCGCGGCAGTCCCGCCGTCATCATCATCGGTGAATAAGCCGAGCGCCGAGACTCCACGGACTTTCGCCGACGCCGGCGTCAGTTCGAGGGTTCGCCGACGAGCTTCAGCCACCGAGTCAACTCTTCCACGTCCTCGGCTGAAATCCCTTCCGCGGCCGGGCGACACGGTTCGTCGCGACCGCGACGGACGTCGATGGCCGCGCCGTTGCGCCGCGCGTCGAGGATCAACGGCAGCAGATGGGGCTTCTCGGCCCAGAGACGGTATTCGACGTTGCTCAAGCCGAGAAAGTCGGCAAGCGACTCCTCGGGATCGCCCTCTCCTTCATGCCAACGGTCCACGAAGTCATCGACCTCGTCGGCGAGCGCCTCGCCCGCCAGGCACTTTTGCATGAACGTCAATCGAGACTTAGACATCGATCTTCCTCCCGCGAACGGCCGGCTTGATCAGGGCCCCGGTTACGGGGTGGAAGACTCCGACATGTCTTCCACGCTTGTTATAGCCTTCGATTTCGCCGTGCAAGTCGTCCCACTCGTAAAGGCGTCGGCCGTCCGGCGACCTCCAACGCCTCCTTCCACCGGGAGCGCTGAGGGGGACCATGGCGTCGAGGAAGCAAGGCTTTGGTCTTGGCACTCCCACCTACCGACCTCCGCCATGAACGCCGACTCGGTCGATCCGGCCCAACGACCCCCACGCCGAGAAGGCCCGCTCGGGGAACATCCCCAAACACATTGTACGACGTAGTTCGGTGGCGATTCCAGTTTCGCGGATCGGGGCGCGCTTCGCTTCATCGATCGGGGCGCGCTTCGCTTCATCGATGAAGAAGCAGCCCGTGGAAGCGCCTGCGCCCGCCCTGTAGAATCGACCCGCGCCAATGCGACGGACTCGATCGCCGGGGATCGAGGGCGGGCGGCCAACCGCGGGGGAGGGGACGGCGATGAAGCGCGTGGGGATCGGGCTGGTCGGGTGCGGGTCGTTCGGCGAGAGCCATCTGCGGACGTTGCGGGGGATACCCAACGCCGAGGTCCGGGCCGTCCTCGACGTCGACCGCGCCGCCGCGGAACGGGTCGCCGCGGAGTACGGCGCGGGGCGGGTGTGCCAGTCCCTCGACGAGATTTGCGGGCTGGCCGACATCGACGTCATCGACGTCGTGACCCCGGAGGCCGGACACCTCGAACCGGTCCTCAAGGCCCTGGCCAGCGGCAAGCACGTCTTCGTCGAAAAGCCGATGGCGACCGACCCGGCCGACTGCAAGACGATGATCGAGGCCGCTCGAACCGCGAATAGGGCGCTCATGGTCGGCCACGTCCTGCGGTTCGAGGCCAAGTACGCCGCGCTCAAGGACGAACTGGCGTCCGGACGACTGGGCGACGTCGTCTCGATGCACGCCCGACGGAACCGCCCCAGGCATCTGCTCGCCCGCTACGGCCGCGTCCACCCCGTGCTTGAAAACGGGGTCCATGATATTGATATGATGCTCTGGTACGTCGGCCGCCCCGTGCGCCGGGTCCGCGGGTTCGCGCGGTCGGTCACGGGAGGGAAGAACCCGGATACCTTCTGGGGCGTCCTGGAGTTCGACGGCGGCGCGATCGGCGTCGTGGAGACGATCTGGCTCTTGCCGACCGCCGGCGGCGTCGCGCTCGACGACGCCTTCCGCCTGGTCGGCTCGCGCGGCGTCGGCGACCTCCGCCTGACTCCCGGCGCCTTGAGCTTCTGGCGCGAGGACGGCCACGAGATCCCCGACGTCGGCTACGAACCCCAGGTGATGGGCGCGACCCGAGGCGCGCTTCGGGACGAACTGGCCTACTTCTGCGATTGCGTGGCCGAGGGCAAGACGCCGGAAGTCAACTCCGGCCTCGACGGCCTGCGGGCGGTTCGGGTCGCGCTGGCCCTGATCGAGTCGTCCCAGACCGGCGCGGACGTCGCGATCGAGGACTGGGACTGAACCGAACCGCCGCGACGGCGCGTCAGTGGCCCGCGGCCTCGGAGGGGCGGGGTTCGGGACGTTCGGGGGCGGGCTTGCGGGGGAGCTTCTCGTCCCTCACGGCCGTGTTATAAACGAACGCGGCCATGATGATCGAGGCTTGCTTCAGGTCGTCGGCCTGGAGGCGGTCGAACAGGTCCATGTTGGAGTGGTGCGTCCGCGAGCCGTACTCGATCTCGTCCTGGATGAACTGGAAGCCGGGGAGGCCGACGGCGTCGAAGGAGAGATGGTCGGTGCCGCCGGTGTTGGCGATCGAGAGCGTTTGCGCGCCCATGTCCTTGAACGGCTGGAGCCAGCGCCGGAAGATCGGCCGGACGGCCTCGTTGCCCTGAAGGTAGACGCCTCGGATCTTGCCCGTGCCGTTGTCCAGGTTGAAGTAGCCGGCGAGCTTGTCGTACTCCGGCTTCGTCTCCTCCTTCTCGTCGGCCTCGGAGGGGGGTTCGGCGTAGCCTCCCGCGCGCTTGCGGAAGTGGGCGTCGACGTATCCCTTGGAGCCGAAGATGCCTTGTTCCTCGCCGGTCCAAAGCGCGACGCGGATCGTGCGGCGGGGCTTCAAATCGAGCGCCTTGAGGATACGGGCCGCCTCCATGACCACGGCGCAGCCCGCGGCGTTGTCGGTGGCGCCGGTGCCGCCGTGCCAGGAGTCGAGATGTCCTCCCAGCATCACGAGTTCATCCTTCAGGTCGGTCCCAGGGATCTCGGCGACCGTGTTGTAGCATTTCATGTCCTCGTCTTGATACTCGACGGCCAGGTCGACGGCTATCCTGAGTTTCTCGCCGGCCGCGATCACGCGGACGAGCCGGTTGTAGTGTTCCTTGGCCATCGTCAGCTGCGGGACGACCCGGGCGTCACGGTCCCAGGGCCGGACCCGCTTGGGGGCCGGGCCGTCGCCCTCCGCCTCGCGCTCCGGCTCGGGGACGCTCGCCGATTGGACGAAGAGGGTGCCGCCGTCGCCGTTGCGGCTGGGTTCGATCCAGAGCGCCGCGCCCTCGTCGACGAGGAACCTCAGCTTCCTGGCGGCCAGGTCGACGGGCGGCCGCCGCCGCTGGGGCGGCGTCTGGCGAGGGCCGCGGGCGCGGGAGGCTCCGGGCTCGGGGGCGTCGGCCAGGTCGAGCAATTGCTTGTCGGTCTTGCGGCGGGCGAGCGGTTCGAAGCGGGCGGGCGTCTCGACGGCGGGGCCGTTCAGGACGATCGCGCCCTTGAGCTTCCCCTTGTACTTCTTGAAATCGGCCTCGTCCTTGACGTCGAAATGGACGACGTCGGCGACGAACCCCTCCGCCAGCGAGGGCGACCACGCCTTGGGGACGGCGATCAGGGGGATGCAGTGGGGCTCGACGACCTGGGCGGAGAACCGCTTGAGCGTCCAGCCGCGGCCGAAGTCGCCCCAGGCTTCCAGACGGGTGTTTTCCAGGCCCCATTCGGTCATCTTGTCGCGAGTCCATTCGTTGGCGCGTTTCAGGGCGGGCGAGCCGGTCAGCCGCGGGCCGATGACGTCGGTGAGCGTCCCGGCGGTGGCCATCACTTGGGATCGGTTCAGGCCCTCGTCCTTGATCCGGGCGATCGGGTCGGCCGCCTGCTCGGCCTTCTTTTCCGACTCGGCGGCGGGAGCCTGGGCCCTAACGGGCGCGACGAAGCCGATCAGGCCGGCGACGGCGAGCGCCGCGGCCGTTTCCAGGATGCGAGGCATGAGCGTTCTCCAGGGGGTCGTTCCGACGGCGAGCGCGCCCCGAGGAGACGGAGTGGACGGCGCGCGACTCGGCCCATCATAGCCGGTCGCGACGGGCGAAACGACGCCCCCGAACGCCGACGGGCCGGCCCTCTCCGCGAGGAAAGGACCGGCTCGGGAAGTGGACGTCGTGGTCGTCGCGTCCCGCATCACGCGCGACGCTTGCGGAGCCGCGCGCCAAGGCCGACGAGTCCGCCGGCCAGGCCCAGCATCAACGCCGAGGACGGCTCGGGAACCGCGGCGGTCTGGTAGGTGTAGGTGACGGTCACCACGCCGCCGGCCTGCGTGTCCTGATTGAGGTTGATGTTGCCGCCCGTGTTGGAGTTGGAGGCCGAGGTCGCGGTCGTGACCAGGAAGGTCAACGGGCCGGAACCGATGAACCGGGCCAGGTCGCCCGCGCTGGTGAACGTCGCGGACTGGCTCACGTCGTAGGTGTACGGGCCGAACGTCCCCGACGCGCCCGACGCCAGGTTGTTCACCCCGGAGTCCGACGTGCCGGTGAAGGTCAGGGAGCCGAGCAGGCCGTCGACCCCCGTGTCGCCGCTGCCCAGGGTGTAGACGACGTTGGTCGTGTTGTGGAAGGTCCCGGCGCTCGCCGAGGTGTTCTTGGCGGTGATGGACGTCGTGCCGGTCCCCTGATAGGTGACGTCGACCTGGATCAGAAGACCCAGAGAGGAGTCGAACTTCGTCAAGGGAGGCGCGAAGGTCGCGGCGACGCCGGTAAGGTCGGTCGTCTGCTGGTCGACCGTCCCGACGTAGGTGGCGGTCATGGTCGCGGCCTGGACCGAGGACGAGGCGACGAGCAACGGGACCACGAACAGGGCTTTGGACAGGTTCAATTTCATGGTTTCTCCAGGAGGTTCCCAATGCGGGAGCCGTTCGACCGCGACCTCGCGATCGCCTCAACCCCCGGGGCGGGCCGATCGACGTCGACCCACGGCCAACTAAAGCCTGGAGACGGCGAGCCATCAAGCATTGGTGCAACAAAGCCCCCCAGGGTCTCCGAATTCCATCGGAACCGCGTCGCGCGTGGAACCTCCGCGTCGTCGCGTCACGCCGTCGGGGGGCGATTCGGCGCTTTGTCAAGGCGCTTCCGGCGGGGCTCATAACGGCCTTCCCCCCTCGCGGGGGGAGGTGGCCCGAAGGGCCGGATGAGGGGGGCGAGCAAGAAGGCCCTCGGGATCCCGAGCCGCCTGGTCTGGCTTTCGACGTTCCGACGGCTTCCGGTCGCGTCGTCCCCCTCATCTGACCGCTTCGCGGTCTGTCTT
>ERZ778018.1016-NODE-1016-length-28675-cov-11.223690_pt1 | contig 28675 bp, 26 predicted proteins | sample MGYA00375748_ERZ778018 | MGnify/ENA primary metagenome ERZ778018 (study PRJEB29350, sample SAMN05509839) | bioreactor metagenome | biome: bioreactor; material: wastewater | place: South Africa: University of Cape Town | collected 2014-04-22 ... | reverse complement strand
CGTGAGAGTCGCATGCGGGATCCGATAAGTGTCGGGTCGTCAGCCCGGTGGGAGAAGGGACGAAACGGGTGAGCGGCCGTCTCACGGCGCGCCGGCCCCTTCGCCCTTCAGGTACGACAGCAGATCGGCGAACTCCTGGCGGGCGATGGTCTTCTCCAGGCCGTCCGGCATCAACGAGTGCTTGCTCGCCGAGACTTCCTCGACGTCGCCCCGCGGCACGACGTCCTCCTTGCCGAGCGCCTGACGCAGCACGATCGCCTGGTCGGTTTCCGAGGCGATCAGTCCGGTGAGGACGCGGCCGTCTCGGGTCGCCACCGAGTAGGCCGTGAACCCCGGCGTGATCTCGTGGTCCGGCGCCAGGACGTGCAGCAGGATCGCCTCCTTGGACTGGTTGCGGATGTCGAACAGGTCGGGACCGACGTTCACCCCCTCCTGGTCGAGGCGGTGGCACTGCGCGCACTCGCGACGGAACACGACCCGGCCGGCCGCCGGGTCCGCCTTCAAGTCGATGACGTCCTTGTAGGCGTCGTAGACCTTCGCCCGATCGCCGGCGACCGCGCCGAAGAGGGCCTCGGCGCGGGTTCGGATCGCCTCGTCGCGGCTGTTGGAGAGTTGGCGGCGGTGCAAGGCGTCGATCGCGCCGACGGGGACGCGGCCGTCGGCGATGGCGTCGAGCACCGCGGGGACGTGGTCCGCCCGCGACTGCAAAATCGACAGCGTCTCCTCGCGAACCGCCGGCGTGTACCGCGCGAACCGCTCCGCGTCCAGGAGGGCCGACGCCACCCGAGGATCGCGCTGGGTCCCCAGCGCCCGGACGGCCGCGGATTGCAGGATCGGGGAAGCTTCGGAATCGACGAACTTGAGGAGCGTCTCGCCGCCGCGGTCGAACCCGGCGAAGCCGAGGAAGCCGATGGCGGCGCGTCTTGGGACCAGGTTGGCCGAGTCGTCCTCCGCAAGCTTCCGCATGGCCGCGACGACCGAGCCGACCGCCGCGGCCGTCTCGGCGTCGCCGCCGGTCAGGGCGTGGAGCACGTCGTCCCCCTCGTCGGCCTTCAGTTTGCCGCGGGTCGACTCGGCCAGCCCCGTCAACAGGGCCGCCTGGTCGGCGGCCGCGAACGCGCGGCCGTCGCGAGGGACCACGACCAGCCTCGCCAGCGCCGGCCACTGGTCGCGGGCGGCCGACAGCCCCAGCATCCGGCCGAGTTCGACGAGCAGTTCGGGGGCGAGGGCGCGCTCGCCGTCGGCGAGGTCGCGAAGCGCCTCCAGGAACGGCGTCTCGCGATCGCGAAGCGAACTGAAGACCGCCGCTCGGGCCCAGCGGTCGCCGCCGTCGCGGGCCGCCACGCGGGCAAGCGCCCTGGCGACGCGGTCGATCGGCGCGTCGGTCGCGTCGCCGAGGGTGATCGCGGCCTGGAACCGGACGCGCGGGTCGTCGTCGTCGGTCGCCTCAAGCGCCGTCTCGACCAGCGCGGGGTCGGCCTTGAGGCGAGCCTCGACGAGTCGCAGGGCGATCTCGCGGACGCCGGCCGTCGGATGACTCGTGGCGCGGCGGACGGTCGCGGCGTCCAGCCCTCCCAGCGAATCGAGCAGCCCCAGGGCGACGGCCGCGGAGTAGCCGGGCGCGTCGGCGTCGTGGAGGATCGCCTTCAGCGGCTCGACCGCCGCGGCGTCGGCCCGTTCCAGGAGCAGCCGTTGCGCCGTGTCGCGGCGCCAGGCGTCGGGATCCAGGAGCGTCCGGCAGAGCTCGGCGGTTTCGGCGTTCCTCAGATCGACCCGGCGGAGCTTGCGGGCGTCCTCGGGCGCGAGGTCGTCGCGGACCAGCCGCCAGATCCGGCCCATGTCCTTGCCGGAGTCGAAGTTCGTCCGCTTGCGGATCTCCACGGGGAGGTAGTCGGGGTGTTCGATCGTCTTGCGGTACATGTCGACGACGTAGAGCGCCCCCTCGGGGCCGTGGGTCAGGAAGACGGGGCGGAACCAGTCGTCGGTGCTGGCGAGGAACTCGGCCCCGTCCCTGGCGCCGCCGCGGGCGCCGAAGGTCGCGCCGGCCTGGTCCAGGTAGTCGAAGTGGACGAGGTTGCCGGTCGGGTCGCACGAGAACGCGCCGCCACGGTATTCGTCGGGGAGGCCGTCGCCGCGGAAGACGGTCACGGCGCAGGCGGCGGTGAAGGTGCCGGCGTGGGAGTCGGCCGTGGTGACGTTGCGGCTGATCGGATAAATCCGGGCGGCCCGGCCGTGGCCCTTGAGCGGTTCCGGGGTCATCTCCACCGGGCAGTTCTGGACGGTCTCGGAGAAGGCCAGCCCGGGGTTGCGCTTGAGGGCCGATGAAGGGATGACGACGTGTTGCACTTGAACACGGTTGTAGCAGATGAAGCGGCGGCCGAAGTCGTCGATCGTCTGGCCGAACTGGGCGCCGCCGTCGGCGGCCTCGAAGGCGCTTCGGTCGGGCTTGAAGCGGAAGTCGGTGCGGCCGAGCGTGACCGGGGGATGGTCCGGCCTGTCGGGCGCGGTGACGGACCCGCCGGTCAGGCCGCTGGTGAGGTAGATCCAGCCGTCGATGGAGAGCAACGGATGGCTGACCCGCAGTTGGGTGCTTCCCTTGGTGGAGAAGCCGGTGAAGAGGACCTCGCGGACGTCGGCCCTGCCGTCGCCGTCGGTGTCTTTCATCCAGTAGACTTCAGGCGAGCAGGTGACGATGACGCCGCCGTTCCAGGGGAGCACGCCGTTGGGGTAGGTCAGCCCCTCGGCGAATTCCGTCCGCTTGTCCATCTCGCCGTCGCCGTCGGTGTCCTCCAGAAGCGCCACGCGGCCGACCGGCGGCTCGCCCTCGCCGGGTCCGGTGGGGTAGCCGCGGTCCTCGGCGACGTACATCCGGCCCCGTTCGTCGAAGGCGCACGCCGCGGGGCTGACGACCATGGGCTCGCTCGCCACCAGTTCGACCCGGACCCCCGGCGCGACCCGGAACGACCGGGGCGCGACGTCGGCCGTCAGCGGCCCGGTCAAAAGCTCGTCCGCCTTGGCCGGTTCGTCCCCGCGAGCCGCCGCGCCCAGCGAAACCATCAACCCGATCGAAAACCCGACGCCCCATCGCATGGCAAGCATGACGCGGCCCCTCGGTCCAGCGCGTTGCGAATCGACCCGTCGAACGTCCTCGAAGCCGGGCCGTCGCCATGCCAGCATACGCGCGTCCGCCCGCGACGGCCAGAAGCCGCCGACCCTCGAAGTCGTCAGGGCTCCGCGACGTCCAGGTCCCGGCAAATCTTACGAACCAGGAGGTCCGGGATTTCGGAATGGCGAGGGACCGCCGATCGCCGGCCGTTCGCCGGGTTGCCCCACCAAGAATGCCGCGCGCCCTCGCGGACGAGTTCGCAGCCGTTGCGCCTGAGGTGGCGGATCTCGTCTTGGCGCTTCAAGGGGCGAGGCTCACTTCCTCGAACGCGCCGCGCGCCGCGGCGCGGGCGTCCTCGCGGTTCATCTCCAGGGCTTCCCTCAAGGCGTCGCGCAGGTTCTCCAGCAGTTCCTCGCGAGTGGCCCCCTGGGAGTTCACGCCGGGCACTTCCTCGACCCAGCCGATCCACCATTCGCCGTCGCGCTGGATGACGGCCGTGTAGTCCTGTCTCATCCCTCCCCCTCCCCCGGGCGGTTCGAAACCTCGCCTCGCCCGCCTCCGTCACGATACCAAGGCGGAGCGATCGCCGCGCCGATGATCCTCGGCCTTACTTCGCGGGCGGCCCGCCGGTCGCCTGGTTGACGACGACTCGCCGGCGGGCCGAGGGGGAATTCCAGGCCCCTTGGATCACGTCGTCCTCGTCGAAGACGGCCATGAGGATCTGCTTGTCCCCGGTTCGCTGGTAATCGTAAATCAAGTGGATCCGGCCGTCGGGCCCTTCGACGCCGTCGGGGTACGAGACGCCGGGGCGCTCGTCGATCGTCAGGCCCCCCCGCCAGGTCTGGCCGTCGTCGTCGGAGACGTGGGCGGTCAGATGCGAGCGGGTCTTGCCGTCGGGGGGGCGGTGGGTCACGAGCAAGAGCCGGCCGGAGGCGAGCCGCCGGACGAAGAACCGGGAGACGACGTTGGGGATCGACGACCGCCGCCCCGGTTCCCAGGTTCGTCCGCCGTCTCGGGAAACGCTCTCGCCGATCCCGTACCCGGCCCGAACCAGCATCCAGAGCGAGCCGTCCCGTCGCTCGATCACCGAGTGCTCGTCGAAATCCCGGTTCGGCACGATCGCCCCGCCGAGGAAGGCGAACGTCTCGCCCCGGTCCTTCGAGATCAGGACGTTGGCGCCGGTCCGCTCGCCGAGGTCGTGGCGGTGGGCCGGATCGGTTTGCGGGGCGCGCTCCCAGACGGCGACGGGCAAGAGCCAGTCGCCGTTTTCAAGCGCCGTGGGCTTGTTCATCATGATGCCGTCGCCCAGCCGCCGGGGAGCCGACCACCGCGGGGTTTCGTCGCCCGGGTTCTCGGTCGTGATCGCCCAGACGCCGGCGCGGCCGTCCCACCAGCCGTGGGACTGCGCCCAGAACAGCCAGAGCCGGCCCGAGGGGTCGCGCCAGAGGCAAGGGTCGTAGGCGCGAACCGGCCCCGGGGGGTCGATGACGAGCTTCGGGCCCGACCAGGTTCGGCCGTCGTCGCCGCTGGTCGCGATCAAGACGTAGTTCTCGCCCCCTTCCCCCGGCCCTCCCGCGTACCAGACCGCCCAGAGCCGGCCGTTGGACGCGCGCTCGACGCCGGGGATCCCCTGGAACGCCCGCGCGTCGTCGGCGTACTCGGGCCCCGGTCGAAGGTTGACCGTCGGCGCCTCCAGCGCCGGGTCGTCGGCCCTCGCCGACGTCGCGAGCGCCAGGACCGACGCGGTCGAAAGGACGAGGGCGGGGACGAGCCTTGGATATCGAATCATGATGACGATCTCAAACGACGCGCGACGCGATGCGAGGCGGCGACTTCGCGGCCTTCGCGACGACCGATCCCGACATCATGGACCGGCCGCGAGCGAGGGGCAACCGGGCGGTCGGGAAGGATCCGCGAGCCGACGGCCCCGTGCCAAGCGAAGTCGTCCGGCGGGACGTCGAAAGCATGCGGGAACCGTTGATCGGCTCCCGGCGCGAGCCCCGTCGCGGAAGAACGAATCGACGTCGATGGCCCCGACGACCCTCGCGAGGGGAGGTCAGTCGGATGAGATGGAGACCCCCGCGTTCTCCAATTGCCATTGGATCGCGTAGGCGCTGACCCGAAACTCATTGCCGAGTCGTTCCACGTGATCGGGGCCCGCGTAACTCCCTGGCAGTTTATCAAGAAGCGCCTTGCGAGGAGCGAGGAACTCGGCGGCGAAGGCTCTTGAGGCCTTTTGGTCGAGCGAATAGGCCCCGGTGACGAGTCGTGGACTTTCCGTGCTTGTGGCAAGGGCGTGAAACAAGCTCCTCGCGTCCATGAATCGCCGTCCCCGGGATGACGGGGGCGCCGGACCGGCGGCGATGAATTCGCCCGAACCGGCTTGCCCGACGATCGCCTTGATCTCTCGTCCGGGGACGTCGTTCCTGGGCAGGACTCGGAAATCGCGCCCGATCGCCGCGCCCGCGGTTTTCTCGACCGATTCGATCGGGGAATCCCCGACGCCGACGAAAGCTCGAACCCGGCGGGCGAGTTCGTAGCCGTATTCGGCGGGGGAACCCTCCGACGGCGGAAGGTCGAACGGCAAGTCGATGGATCGCGGGCCGAGCTGGAGCGATCGACTGACGTCGCCGATCCAATTCCACTGGGCCTCGACGGTTCCGGGCTTCGCCGCTTCCGTCAAGTCGCGGACGACGGGGCGGTCCCCATCCGAAAGAATGGCCTCGAAGAGGTCGGAGAGGCTCTCGGATACTTCCTCCGGATCGTACGGATCCAGTCCCATCCGACCGGAGAGCCCGCAGAACTCGATTTCCTCGGGGTCCGCGTTCACGATCGCATGCCACTGGCCGACCGCCCGCTCAACCCTGTCGTCGTCGATCCCCTCGACTTTGCGCAGGGTTTGGTTGATGAACTGGACGAGTGCCGCTTCGGTGCCGACGGGGTCGATCGACGCGACGCCGTCCGTCAAAAACTCGCCGGGCATGTTCGGCAACGACCCGGGACGGTCGGCGCGTGACTCCGCGACGAGGCCGCGACCGTCGGCGTAGAGATAGAGCTTGGGTAGGAACAAGGAGGAATCCGCCGAACGAATGCAATGCCGCCCGGCCCAACCGAGCCACGCGGAATCCATGGCGCGACTTTCAGGAATCGAGTTTCCAGGGCACAACTCGTTGAAGAGTTGCCACCAGTTCTTAATCAGCCATTCCGCGATTGGAAACGTCGGGACGTCCAACGCGACTCGTTCGTCATCGAGCGTCTTGTCCCAGAGACGCGACGCGAGACGGTTCCCAATCTGGATGCGCAGCGAAGACCATGTCTGACGCTCAAGAGGGTCCTTGGCGGCGGGCTGGCTGATCGGGTCGGATTTAAGCGACAGGGATTCGGACACGGGGCGCCGCCTCCACTCGCTCAAGCGGTTCGGGGTACTGGCCGCGGTCGTTGATTGGAAAACCGTGGTAATCGCCCGTGGCCTCGTTGGTAAGCCGGGCCTCGTGTAGCACGTCGTTGATCCACAGCCACGCGCGGAAGGGGAAGTCGCCCCGGAAGTCGCTGACGCAGCCGGCTCGAATCGCGTCTTGCAATCTCGGCCAGTCAGCCGTCGCATATCGATCGCACTTCGCCGCGTCCGATCTCCAGGCGGGCGGCCCCGCCGGGGAGGGATAAGTCTTGTGTTTCGGGTTCCCCGTGTAGGTGACTCGGGCCGCCACCTCGTCGGGCGTGGAGGCCGTCGTCGGCCAATCGCGTATTTTGACTCGTTTTATCCCGTGCTGGAACGAGGGCCTACGCGCCATGGCCTGATTACACCTCGGAAAGGGCTCGTGGTCCGCCCCGGCATCGCCTTGTCAGCGGGATCGGGCTCGGGAGGCGCGGGCGGCGTGCCGACGGCTTCGGAACGGGTGGCGGCGGGCGGCCTGAAGCTCTCGAACCGTCGCCCCGGCTGATTTCCCAGCGATCCGTTCCTACGAGGCGGATCAGCCTGGATCATCGCTCGTCAGGCTTCATCCCCCTTCGCCGTCGACCTGGAGACCTTGATCCTCCTCCTTCATCATGCCATTCGCCCGGGCTTCCGAGAAGTCTCGTCTCGCGACCCGCCCGGTATGGAGCTTGGTGGTTTCGAGACCCCAATCCCGCCGTCGCCGCGATTCGCCGCAAGGCGGCGTCCAGCGAGGGGTCTCGATTCTTCGCCGGATTCCTGAAATCCCGCGCCGCCTCCCGCGGACCATACCGATGACCGTGGATTCCGCCGGCTCTTTGGCAACCCGAACGCAGCGAGGAACGTCGGCCGGAGGGCCGAACCCGACGCCGGGGCGGATCGGTCGCGGCGCGCGGAGGCGGATCGGCGTCGCGACGCCGACGCGCCGAGGGAGGGACGCGACGAAGACCACTTCGAGGTCGACGAACGAAGCCAGTCTCAAACGATCATCAAATCACGTCGTCGCATGAGGTTACGACGACGCCGAGATGGGGCCGCGGCCGGCGATCGAACCCGCCGCGGGGGTCACTCGGCGGCGACGGGGGGGGACCAGACGGGGAGGTCGCAGAGGCCGCCGCCCAGGAACAGGTGGTGCCAAAGCTGGGTGGTCGCCACGCCGGTCAGGCCGACGTCGAAGACGGCCCGCGGGACCGTCACCCGCGGGATCCGGGCCTGGATCGCCCGCTGGCGGGCCACCCCCTCGGGGTCGAAGTAGCCCGTCTTCCGGAGCGATTCCGGGCTGAGCAACTGGTCGACCCACGCCGGGCGATGGGGGCCGATGAAGGTCGCGGCCATGCTGGTCCGGAACATCGTCTTGGGGCGGTTCGCGATCTTCTCGGGAAGGATCCGGCGGGCGACCTGACGCAGGAGCCATTTCTCGGTGAAGCCCCGCAGCTTGTACTCGGGCGCGATCGACTGGGCGAAGGCGATCACGTCGTCGTCCAGGAACGGGTAGCGGCCCTCGACGGAGGAGCGCATCGCCACCCGGTCCCCCTTGGAGATCATCAGCAGCCCGGCCAGCATCACCTTGTAGCCGACGTAGAGCGACTGGTTCAGCGGCGCCCACCGGGCCATCCGGTCGTTGGGGACGTCCAGGTCGGCGTAAGGGTCGTGGCCGGCGAGGTCCAGGAGCGTCCGGTCGGAGTAGAGGATCGGTTTCGTTTGCGCGATCATCTCATACATGTCTTGCTGGGCCACGCGCGCGCCGTGGATGGCGCGTTCCGGGGGGACGGCGAAGCGCCCGCCGCTGATCGAGCGGGCGGCGAGGTCCCGCGCGATGCGCGGCAGGGTCCGGCCGACGACCTTGTAGGCGGCGTCGCGGACCTTCTGGGTCTTGTACCAGACGTAGCCGGCCAGGGCCTCGTCGGCCCCTTCGCCGGTGAGGGCCACCTTGTAGCCCTGGGCGTGGACCGCCTCGGCCAGCCGCATGATCGCGGCGCAGGAGGTGTCGACGACGGGCCCCTCGGCGGCGACGACCAGGGCGGGGGCGGCCTCGGCGACCTTCGCCCGGTCCATGACGACCGTCGTCAAGGGCGAGCCCAGCGTCTCGGCGGCCTCCGTGGAATGAGCCCGCTCGTCGGGCCCCGCGCGGTCCAGCCCGATCGTGAACGCCGGGATCGGATCCTTCCGAAGCCGGGAGCAGAGGCCCAGGACGACGGTGGAGTCGAGGCCGCCGCTTATATAAGTGACGACCGGGACGTCGCTCCGCAACCGGCGCTCGACGGCGGTTTCGAGCCGGCCCTGGAGTTCGTCGATCAGGGGCGCGGGATCCTTCATGCGGACCTCGTCGCCGGCGTCGGGGAAGTCGAAGTCCCAGTAGGTCCGCTTGTCGATCCGGTCGTCGCGGACCTTGAGGAAGCTCCCGGGGGGGATGGAGGAGACGCCCTGGAAGAAGGTCCGGGAGGTGCCGGAGCAGAAGAACGTGAACAGGTGATCGATCCCGCGGACGTCGGCCTCGGCGCGGAGGAGTCCGGAGGCGAGGATCGCCTTGACTTCCGAGCCCCAGAGGAGCCAGCCGTCGGCCCGGGCGTAATAGAGGGGGTGGATGCCGACGCGGTCGCGGCCGAGGATGAGGGTGCGGGAGTTTCGGTCCCAGAGCGAGACGGCGAACTGGCCGCGGGCCTCCTCGAACATGGCCTCGCCGCGGTCCTCGTAGAGGTGGACCCAGGCCTCGGTGTCGCAACGGGTGGCGAGTTGGTGGCCGCGGTCGAGGAGTTTTCGGCGGAGTTCGGGGTACTCGAACAACTCGCCGTTGAAGGCGACCCAGATCGAGCCGTCCTCGTTGGAGAGGGGTTGTCGGCCGCCGGCCAGGTCGATGATGGCGAGTCGACGGGCGCCGAGGGCGACGCCGGGCTCGATATGGACGTGCTCGTCGTCGGGCCCGCGGTGGGCGATGGCGGCGGTCATGGCGAGCAGGCGGCCGCGGGGGAACTCGCGACGGCCGGTCAGGTCGTAGGCCCCGGCGATGCCGCACATGGGGGAATCCTTTCCTTGGCGGTCAATCGGCGTGGAGGGCGTCGACCAGCGGCCTGGGGAGCGTGGGGTTGCGGAAGGCTCGGTCGCGACGGCGGCACGACAGGCGGTAGGCCACGCCCCCCATGAGGTCGTTCAAGAGGATGCCGAGACGGAATATTCCGCCTCGCGGGCCGAGGGGGACGTAAAATGCCACGACTTCACTCCTCGCGAATGGACGGTGACGGGGGCTATGAGAAGATCGGGGTCGAGGCCGGCCTTTCGAACCGTGCCGTGGCGGCCGTCGCAGATGCTGCTGAGGCCGGCGAAGCGGTCGCGGATGGTCACGTGCAGCAGGGGGACGCGGGTGTCGGTCTCGCCGCACTGGTTGGCGAAGACCACGGGAATGCCCAGGTCGTCGGCGGCCAGGGCCGGGATGTCGCCGCACATCGGGCCGACGCGGCCCAACAGCCAGTGGCCCTTGCCGGTCGCGCGGTCGGCGAACTCGGGCCATGCGGAGCAGATCACCGCCAGGTCGACGCGGTCGCGGTAGTCCCTCCAGACCTTGCGGTGGATCATGTCGGCGCAGACGGCGAAGCCGACTCGGCCGAAGGGAGTCTTCACCACCAGGGGGTCGCGGCCGGGGTGGAAGCGGAACCGCTCCCAGAAGACCAGGTGCCGCTTGCGGTAGACGCGCAGGCCGCCGTCGGGCTGGCAGAAGGCGATCGAGTTGTACAGGTGCCGACCCTCGCGCTCGACGTAGCCGGCGGCTATGTACATGTTCCAGCGACGGGCGCGGCCGCGGAGGTACGCGAGCGTGGGGCCCTCCGGGGACTCGCCGAGGGGGCCGAAGTCCGCCTGGGCGCCGTAGCCGGTGTTGAACAGCTCCGGCAGGACGACCAGCTCGGCCCCGGCGTCGCGGGCCTGGCGAAGCAGGCCGTCGGCGCGCTGGAGGTTGCCGGCGAGGTCGAGTAGGCCGCTGGTCATCTGCGCGGCGGCGGTCGTCAGCTTCACGAGAGTCCACCTCCACGTCCGTGAGGTCGGCGAACGCGACGGGTCGCCACGACGTGCTTCAGGCTATTGGGAAAATCGGCCGTCACGGCTCGGCGGCTCCAGCCCCATCCGTCGGAATGCGCGAGTCGCGCCGTTCGCGACGGTCAGTCGAAGCCGAGCCAGGCGAGAAAGCCGCGGCGACGGGGCTTGACCGGGGCCTGGGCCTCGGCCCGCATCGATTCGGCGCGGTCGAGCAGGTCGTTGGCGACGGGGGGTTGGGCGGGCTCCAGTTGATAGGTGAATTCGCGTTCGTCGCGGAGGGTGAACGGCACCACGTTCTCGCTGAAGAACTCGGTGATCAGGTTGTCCCACCAGGGCGCGGCGACGGGCTGGCGGACGGTCTTGGTGGCGAACCCGTCCTTGACGAGGGTGATCTCGCGGTCGCCGTAGTAGGTGAACGACTTGGAGACGGGGGTCGGGCCGATCTCCTCGTCGTTGACGATGACCGTCGCGCCGGGGGGGTCGGTTCGAATGGTGTAACGGCGGATCACGCAGCCCGAGTCCAGACTGAGGCACACGGTCGCCAGGACCGCGGCCGCCGCGCGACGGCCCGCTTTGGGGGGCTTCACCATCCTTGGCTCTCCCATCCGGCCGGCTTGATCCGATGCGACCCGGCCACGCGCTCGACGCCGCCCGGTCGTGGAGCCGCGGGGGGTCGTAAACGGCGGGATTCTAATCTTGAGCGTCGGATCCCGCAAGGCGGGTCGGGCCCCGTCCGGCGGAATCGCGGTTTCGCGTGTATGCTGGCGACGGCGGGCGTCGGGAGAAGCCGAGACCTGGGAGGGTTCGTCATGAGTCCGATCGTCCGGTCGGGGCGGTTCGCGGCGTTCGTCTGGCGGGCGTCGCGGGCGTTGCCGACGGCGGCCCTGACGCGGGCCGGCGAGGTCGCCAGGCAGTTCGAGCGGGTGGCGGTGATGAGCCTGCCGATCGTCGCCGGCTCCGGACTTTGCGTCGGGTTGGCGTTGTGGTTCCAGACTCGCCGCCTGCTGGCGGCGCAGGGAGCCGAGGCGGCGCTGCCGAGCTTCCTCGCGGTGGCCGTGGCGGTGGAGTTGGGGCCGCTGCTGGCCGGGATGCTGGTCGCCGGCCGCGTCGGCGCGGGGCTCGCGGCGGAGCTGGGCGTCATGAACCTCAACGAGGAGATCGACGCCCGGATCGTCCTGGGGGCCGACCCGATCGTCGGCCTGGTCGCCCCGCGGACGCTCGCCTGCGTGCTGGCCCTGCCGCTGTTGACGGTGCTGGTCGACGCCTTCGCCCTGCTCGGCGCCCTGACGGCGGAGGCGGCCTCGGGGGGGATGGCGGCCGGGACGTTCTGGCGGCGGTCGCTGGTCTTCCTCCGCCTCTCCGACGTCGTGCCGGCGACCCTCAAAACGGCCTTCTTCGGGCTGGCCGTGGGGCTCGTCGCCTGTCGGGTGGGGCTCGAATCGGAGCGTTCCGCCGAGGCCGTCGGCCGCGCGGCGACGCGGGGAGTCGTCTGGTCCACCCTGGCCGTCTTCGGGGTCGACGTGGCCTCGGCCCCGTTCTTGCACTGGATCCCGACGGCGCTCGGGGGCGCGTGATTTATGGATTTGTTGGAATTGATTCGACATGCGCGTTAGAATGAAGACGCGCCGTCGAGTCGCGCGGCGCGTTCCCCACGTCCTCTGATTACGGAGGATCGACATCATGAGACGACTCAGCCTGTTCGGCGCCGTCGCCGTTCTGGGAGGCGTTCCAGTCGCCGTCGCCTTGACGCTTGACGCGGTGCTCGACCCCATCCTGCCGTGGGTGCTCGCGACGGCCCTGGAGTTGTTGATCGGGGCGTGACTCCGGGATCGTTCGGCCGCGGCCGAAACCGCGCGTTAGAATGGAGCGAGGGACGGCTGGTCCGGGCCGTCCCCTTGCTCCCGCGCCCACTCCCTGGAAGACGCTCGCCATGAGACGACTCGCCTTGCTGGCCTCGGCCGCCGTTTTGGGGATCGCGCCGGCCGCGTTCGCCCAGACGGGGCCGTATCGCGTGAGCGACCACCACGCCGCGCCGGGGTTGTACGGCACGAGTTACGGGTTCGCCAGCCATGGCGTACCGCGGACGCACTCGGAGTTCACGGCGATGCCGTGGTCGCCGTACTACGCCAACTATCGGCCCTCCGGCTTCATGCCGGGGCCGTTCGGCGTGGGGCTCTGGAAGCCGGCGGGCTACTCCGCGGGGGGCGACGTCTACGGCCAGCCGACGGGGTACGGGTCGTACCGGACGTTCCCGGTGACGGCCGGGACGGGGCTGACCCCCGCCGACATCGCCCCGCCGCCGCCGATGGGCGTCTACGCGCCGGCCTACGGGCCGGGGATCGGCGCCTTCGGCGAGTGAGCCGGCTCGTCATCGGTTGATCTGGACGTTGTGGCCGTTGGCGCGGGCCTCGGTGTCCAGGCCGATGATCTTGCCGCGGGGGCGGCTGCGGTCGACGATGACGGGGGCGCCCTCGGGGGTTTCGGCGAAGCCCTTGTTGCCGGCCTCGTCAACGGCCTCGACGCGGACGTGGAACCTGGGGGGGAAGTTGGGCGGGACTGCCCAGACGAACTGGCCGATCCCCTCGCGGCCCTGGGCGTCGGCGATGGGGACCCAGGGATCGCCGGGGCGATCGGGGCGCCAGAAGAGGGAGACGGCCTTGGCCCCCAGGTGGGGGTCCTCGGCGCGCCAGGCGATGGCGATCTTGCCGGCGTGCTGGTCCCTGCCGATTTGCGGGGGGTAGAGGAACACGCGCGGGGGGGTGGAGTCGATCTCCACCCAGATGTCCGGGCGGTCGCCGGGCGCGGGGGGGAGGTCGCCCAGGCCCATGCTGGACTGGGCCACCAGGGTCAGGCCGATGGTCCCCTCGCCGTCGGGGAGGTAGACGTCGAAGGGGGAGACGCGGTCCTCGTCGCCGCCGAGTCGGCTCCAGTTCCGGCCGCCGTTGCGGGTGACCCAGAGTTCCACCAGCGCCGGCTTGCCGTCGGGCCCGGCGTCCTGAATGTCGTACTTGAGCCGGAACCGGGGGCCGCCGACGAGCATCGTCGGGACGTCGCCGCCGGAGTCGGTCGGGGTGGAGGGGGGCGGAGGCGCGGTCGCGGGGGGCGCGGCGTCGGTGAACGGATCGGCGAAGCCCGGAGGTCGCGCCGGGGTCGAGAAGTCCGCCGGAGGCGCGGGGGGCGGGGCCGCCGCGAAGCCGTCGCCGCCGGGCTCGGAGCCGACACCGGCGTCGGCGTTGGAGTTCGACGCCGAATCCCAGTCGGGCGTCGGCGGCGACGAGGTGACCAGGGAGTCCGCGTCGGCGCGGGCCGGCCGCGCGATCGGCCGTCGAACGGCCCCTTGCGACCCCCAACCCTCGGTCGTCCGCCGCGTCTGCGCCCGCGCCGGCGCGGGACGAGTCGCCACGTCGTCCTCGACCGGCGTGAAGTCGGGGCCGGCCTCGATGGGCGATCGGGGGCGGCCGATGGGACGGACGGGGGGCGGGCCGGAGTCGACGCCCAGCGACGCCATGTCCGGCGGGGCCGACGCGCCGTCGGGGAGTTCCACCTCGGTCTCCGTGACGTTCCCCGCCTTGTCCGCCACGCCGCCGCGGACCCGGACGGCCTCCACCGTGTTGGCGTCCCAGCTTTCCGAGCCCACCAGGGCGGGGCGTCGCAACGGGATCCGCTTCCAGTCCCGGGCCCCGGCCACCTGATATTCCAGAAACAGCGACTTGAGGTCCAGGTTCTCGTCCCTGGCCTCCCAGCGCGCCTTCGCGACACTCCCCTGGCGGCCGTCGGGTTCCAGGACCAGGCTCGGCGGGCGGGTGTCGACGATCACCTTCAGCGCCGGCCGGATCGTCTCCTCCGAGGGGGGCGAAAGCTGGCCGGCCGCGGACATCGTCCGCACGGCGAACCAGAACTCGCCGTCGCGTCGGGCCCGGAACATGAACTCCTTCTGATCGGGCGTGGCGCGGCTCTCAAGGTTCCAGTGGAACCCGGAATCCTCCGAGACCCAAAGCTGCAACTCCTTGATGAGCTTGACCCTTTGGCCGTCGAGGTCGAACGGGATGCGGAACGATCGGTCCTTGTGATGAATCGGGGCGACCTCGTCGCGGGACTCCTCGGCCGCGGCCGGGGCCCAGGGCGCGACGAGGCCGAGCGTCAGGGCCCAGGCCCCGACCGCCATCGACCTCCAAGCGCTTCCGGCCGCCGTTGTCGCCACGGGCTCCGTCCTCCGTCCACGGATCCGCCGCCCGGCGACGGCGCGGGCGTGCGGTTCATGCCGGCTTTATCGTCCCGATCCAAGGAGCGGCTTGAAGCGATTCGCCGGGATGGGGCGCGCCCGGCCTATTCCCGTCGGTGAACCAATCACCTCTCCGGCCATTCAAAATCTCCGCAAGCTAGCACGCGCGATCCCTTCTCCCCTTGTGGGAGAAGGTGCCCCGAAGGGGCGGATGAGGGGTGGCGCGACCGGAAGTCCCAGGAAACGCCCCCCTCATCCGGCCTTCGGCCACCTTCTCCCACAAGGGGAGAAGGAATGATCGCCATCACTCTTTTGCTGGTTCTTGATGGAGTGGTCGCCTTTCCTTTTCCAGGTCCCGACCGTCTCGGCCGCGGTCGCCGGAGACCGGGTTGGCGCGGGCGACGACCCGACCGGGGAGTTCGACGCGGTAGTCGCTGAACCGCGGATCCGGCGAGGCGTAGTCGGTGCTGACGAACTGGGCCCCGCTGGCGAGGGCGCGGTCGCGCATGGCGGTGGAGCCGTCGCGGGCCGCTCGGGTGTCGGCGTCGGCGCGGGTCCGGACCAGGAAGCCCTTCTCGACCAGGCGCTGGATCTCGTCGAAGCCGCCGATCGGGTCGTTGCGCTTGAACCAGGCGGCGGCCGGGTCGTCCTCGGCGACGCTGGCGAACATCAGCCGGCCGGCGAGCGCCCGATGCCCCTTCAAATAGAGGTCGCGCGTCTGGTCCGTGTTGTCCAGGGCGAACATGACCTTGCCGCGGACGGCGTCCAGCCGGGGCCAGCCGCGGGCCTTGATGGCGTCGGGGAGCGTGGCTAGGTCGCCGCGGACGTCGTCGGGGGCGAGGATCTCGTCGCGCCGGAAGACCGAGAGGATCTCGGCCTCCAGGGCCGCGAGCATGGGCGCGTCGAACGGGACGATGGGGGCCAGCCGGGGTTCGTCGGGGGTCTTCAGTTCCAGAAGGATGAGGATCGGGACGTGCCGGGGGTGGGCGCGCGACCAGTCGCGGACTTGCTCAAGGGCGTCGATCAGGGTGAGGGCCGTGGTCCGGTAGTCGATCCCGGCGACGTGCAGCACCTTCATTCCCGGCTTCTTGAGCTTGCCGTCGGGGTCCGGGTCGGGACCGGCGTCCTTCCCCGTCAGGAGGGCGAGCTTGCGGATCGCGGGATCGGCGAACAGGCCCCCCTCGGGATCGGCGAAGACGTCCAGCTCGATCTGGCGGACTCCCTGGCGCTCGAATTGCTCGGCCAGGGGAGGGTGGGTGTATCGGAGCGTTTCGGCGTCGTCGGGCCGGGCCCGGGCGATGACGGCCAGGACGCCCGCCGCGGGCTCGACGTGGTACGAGTTGTGCGAGCCGATCACCTGGATCTGGTTGAGTCGGACGTCGTCCGGCGGGGCGGCCCCCAGCAAGGTCGACAGGATCGGGGCGAGTAAGCGCGGGTTCACGGGGTCGTCCTCGGGGTGGTCCGGGGGTTGTCGGCCGGCGTCGTCATGCGATGATAGGACGGCGAGGCCGCCCGCCGCCAACGGAGAAGCGGCGACGGCCCGCGAGCCTCGGAGCGTTCATGGACCGCGAACCCCCCCGCCCGGTTGACGACCCCCGCGTCTATCTGGCCGCGGAGCGCACCTACCTGGCCTGGGTGCGGACGTCGCTGGGGTTGATCGGCTTCGGCTTCCTGATCGCCCGCTTCGGGTATCTGATGCGGCGGTTGGAGTTCCTGGAGTCGAAGCACACCCGGCATGCGTCCTATTCCTCCTGGGTCGGCGGCGCGATCGTGGTCTTCGGCGTGGTCGTCTGCGCCGCGGCGGCGACGCGGCACCTGGCCTACGTCCGGGACCTTCGCGCCGGCGTCGCCAACCCCGACCTCAACCTGCGGACCCCCGTCGTCGTGGCCGCCGTCCTGGCGCTTGCCGGCATGGTCATGACGCTTTTGATTTTAACGTCCTAGCTCTTGCGGTAGGCCGTCGCGCTTAAGTCCATGAGGCCCTGTCGTTGAAAACCATCGCGAGCGAGCATGCGTAATCCCTTCTCCCCTTGTGGGAGAAGGTGCCCCGAAGGGGCGGATGAGGGGTGGGCGCGACCGGAAGCCCCTGGAAGCGCCCCCCTCATCCGGCCTTCGGCCACCTTCTCCCACAAGGGGAGAAGGGATGATCGCCATCACTCGTCCTCGGGGTTTTCAGCGAAGTGTTAAGCGCGGTGATCCAGCCTACCGGGACATTCGCGAGTCATCTCATGAACGTCGATCTGTGGAAGCGGTTCCAGTCCTCGCTGTGCCAGGTCCCCGCGCTGGGGATCTCGCTGGACGTCAGCCGGATGGGGTTCGACGACGGGTTCGTCGAGCGGATGCGGCCGGCGCTTGACGAGGCGTTCGCGGCGATGGACGCCCTGGAGAAGGGCGCGATCGCCAACCCCGACGAGGATCGGATGGTCGGCCACTACTGGCTGCGCGCGCCGGAACTGGCGCCGACGCCGGAGATCGCCGCCGAGATCCGCGACGCCCTGGCCGCGGCCAGGGACTTCGCCGCCAAGGTCCACTCCGGCGCGGTCAAGCCCCAGCGGAAGCCGCGGTTTACGAAACTGCTGTCGATCGGCATCGGCGGCTCGGCCCTGGGGCCGGAGTTCGTCGCCGACGCCCTGGGAGGGCCCGGCGTCGACAAGCTCCAGCCCCACTTCATCGACAACACCGACCCCGACGGCATCGCCCGCGAACTGGCGCGGATCGGCGACGCGCTCGACGAGACCCTGACGATCGTGATGAGCAAGTCGGGCGGCACGCCGGAAACCCGAAACGGCATGCTGGAGGTCGCCGACGTCTACGAGAAGGCCGGGCTCGACTTCGCCAAACACGCCGCGGCCGTCACCGGCGCGGGCTCCAAGCTGGACAAGACCGCGGCCGAGCAAGGCTGGCTGGCGCGGTTTCCGATGTGGGACTGGGTTGGCGGTCGGACGTCGGAGACCTCGGCGGTGGGGATCGCGCCGGGGCTCTTGCAGGGGATCGACATGGAGGAACTCCTGGCCGGCGCCGCGGCGATGGACGTCGCCACCCGCGTCCATGACGTCGCCGCCAACCCGGCGGCGCTGCTGGCCCTGACCTGGTATCTGGCCACCGACGGCAAGGGCGCCAAGGACATGGTGGTCCTGCCGTACAAGGACCGCCTGCTGTTGTTCAGCCGCTACTTGCAGCAGTTGGTGATGGAGTCGCTGGGCAAGCGGCTGGACCTGGGGGGGAACCGGGTCGACCAGGGGATCAACGTCTTCGGCAACAAGGGGTCGACCGACCAGCACGCCTACGTCCAGCAGCTTCGCGACGGCGTCAACAACTTCTTCGTGACGTTCGTCCGGGTGCTGGAGGACGGCGGCTCGGCCCTGGAGGTGGAGTCGGGCGCGACCGCCGGCGACTTCCTTCACGGCTTCCTCCTGGGAACGCGCGAGGCCCTCTTCGCCAACGATCGCGGCTCGTTGACGATCACCGTCCCTCGGGTCGATCCCAGGACGGTCGGGGCCCTGATCGCGCTTTTCGAGCGGGCCGTCGGGCTGTACGCGAGCCTGATCTTCATCAACGCCTACAACCAGCCGGGCGTCGAGGCCGGCAAGAAGGCCGCCGCCGGCGTGCTGTCGCTGCAAGCCAAGGCCAGGGCCGCGCTGTCCGCGACTCCCCAGACGGCCGACCAGATCGCCGCGGCCGTCGGTGCGCCGGAGGCCGCGGAAACGCTCTACCTGGTGCTGGAGCATCTCGCCGCCAACGGTCGGGCCGTCATGACGCCCGGCGCGAACCCAGGGCTTTCGACGTTCCGCTCGAAGTGATCGAACGCAGAGTCGGCGGGTTGTCCGCCTTGACGACTCCATGCTACGATCGTCCCACCCGCGAACCCCTGGGAACGGACCCGAGGGGCGCGGAGTCGCGGCGATCGGACGATCCTTTCTCCCGGGAGCCTCATCGGTGCGGTCCATCCCCTCTCGCGGTATCTCCGTCGCGGCGCTGGCCGCGGCGGCCCTGACGTTCGCGGCGGCCTCTTGCCGCGCGGACCTGGACGAGTACGTCAAGCAGCCCGACCCGGCCTACGAGTGGAAACGACTCGACTCCCAGGACACGCTCCTGGGCAAGGTCTCCAACCTGGAGTTGACCTCGCAGGTCTGGCAAGGGATCACCTGGAAGCACAACCTCCGCGTCTACGAGTCCGGCAAGTCCGCCCATGACGACGCCGTGCTTCTGTTCATCACCGGCGGCAGCACCGGCAAGAAGCCCGGCCCCGACATGGACCTGCTCTGCCTGACCCTCTCCAAGCTCGCCGGCGCGCGGGTCGCCCTGCTCAGCCAGGTGCCCAACCAGCCGCTTCTGGACGGCAAGAAGGAAGACGACCTGATCGCCGAGACCTTCGTCAAGTACCTGGAGACCAAGGACGAGACCTGGCCGTTGCTCTTCCCCATGGTCAAAAGCGCCGTGCGCGCCATGGACGCCGTCCAGGCGTGGGCCAAGGAGGAGCGGCAAGTCGACGTGACCCGGTTCGTGGTCACGGGGGCGTCGAAGCGGGGCTGGACGACCTGGCTGACCGCCGAGGTCGACGACCGCGTCGTCGCCCTGGCGCCGATGGTCATCGTCATGCTCAACCTGGGCGAGCAGGGCCCCAACCAGCTCGACGTTTGGGGCGCGTACAGCGAGCAGATCGACGACTACGTCCGTCGCGGGCTGATGGAGGAGATGCAGAAGCCGGGCCCCGGCACCAAGCTCTGGAAGATGGTCGACCCCTACACTCTTCGCGACCGCCTGGCGGAGAAACCCAAGTTCCTCGTCAACGGCGCCAACGACCCGTACTGGACCCAGAACGCGCTCGACCTGTACTGGGACGGCCTCCCCGGCGACAAGCACGTCATGTTCCTGCCCAACGCCGGCCACGGCCTCGACGGCGACCGCTCGTGGGTGGTCAACGGCATCGCCGCCTTCTTCCGAAGCAGCGTCGAGGGGAAGCCCCTGCCCAGGCTCGACTGGAAGCTGGAGCCGGGCTCCAAGGACCAGTACTCGCTTAAGATCAACGCCGACCCCGCGCCCAAGTCGGCCCGGCTCTGGACGGCCGAGTCCGAGACTCGCGACTTCCGCGAGTCCAAGTGGGTCGACACTCCGCTGGAGCCCGGCGCGATCGTCTCGGCGCTGGTCACCGCGCCGGAGTCCGGCGGCAAGGCGGTCTACGCCGACCTCGAATACGAGTACGACGGCCTCCCCTACCACCTGACCACCAGCTTCTTCGAGCCGGGGCTGGAACTGAAGCTCAAGAAGGAAAAGCGGCAAGCCAAGGACGCCGCCGCGGCCGCCCCCGTCGGCGCCGCCGCGACCCCCTGAACGGAACGGCGCCCCGCCGCCACCGGGCGCGACGACGATCCGCCGTCGCGCCCGGTTCGCTACGATCCCCTCTCTCCGTCAGATGACGACCCGACACTTATCGAATCCCCCACGCGAGCCGACGCCGAACGGCCTTCTCCCCTTGAGGGAGAAGGTGGCCGAAGGCCGGATGAGGGGTGGGCGACACCGGAAGCCGTCGGAATGGAAGTCGTCTTCAAGCCATGGCTTGCGCCGAAAATCGCCGCCGGTCGACCCCTTATCCGGCCCTTGGAACGCCGCCGAAATAACTTCCCGGAATTTAACCACGGAGTCACGGAGGACACAGAGAGGAAATCGAGAATTGGAGAATTGAGAAATTGTGAATTAAAAGGTTGATGACGGACGAACTGCTCCTCGTCTTCACTCTCCGTGACTCTGTGGTTCCCTATCTTCCGCCCATGGATTCGACAAGTTGTTTCGGCAGCGTTCCTCGGACCACCTTCTCCCTCAAGGGGAGAAGGCGATGACCGTCGCGGTTGCTGAAAAAGCGTCGGGTCATTAGCCCCGCCCGTCCGCCGCGATCTCTCGATCGATCCTTCCCGATCGACAAGCACGACCGATCCCGCCCGTCCTCCTTGGACATCCCGCCTTGCCAGCCGGTCGGCTATAGTTGAACGTGATTCGAGGGCGGGAAACGCGACCGCCCGCGGGAAGGATCGATTAGGGGGACGCGCATGGCGATCGCGACGCGACGTGGGACGGGGTTGGACGGCGACGCGGGGATGGTGGAGGATTCGTCGGCGTGGTCGTCGTCCCCGGACGTTTCCGAGGGCCTCGACCGCTGGCGAGGGTTGATGCGCGCGGACATGGCCCGCGAGATGAAAGACCCGCGCTGGCCGCGCGCGCTGGTGGCGGTGGGCGTGGTGCATCTCGCGGCGTGCCTGGTCTGCCACGCGCTTTTGGAGCCCGTCGCGCGTCGCGATCCGCGCTATCCCTTGATCTGGCTCTTGGAGGTGGCGACGATCCTGGCGGTGCTGCGACTGTTGGCGGGGCGGGGATGGCTTCACCGCAGCGCCGCGGTGAAGCTGGCGGCCAAGTTCTGGACCACGTTCCTGATCCTGGCGTTCAACGTGGTGTCGCTCAACGCGCTGACGGGGATCGAGGACACCTGGTATCGACCCGCCTGGGGGACCTTGAGCACGTTCTTCTTCGCGTCGATGGCCTGGCTGTTCACGCCCTTGTTCTTCATCCCGGCGGTCTGGATGTGGGCCACCGGCATGCTCATGGCCCTGTTCAACCCCGAGGCGTACCTCATCTACGGCGTCTCGTGGTTCCTGGTCCTCTGCGGCGTCGCCGCCAACCTCCGACGCGCGGGGTGATCCCGTCTCGTCCGTCGCCGATCGTCTTCCGTCCCGACGGGACGGTTCCACCAGCCCGGGGCGAAGTCCCGGGGAAGGCGCGCGAGGCGTCCCGAATTCACCGGCCCCGCAAGGGCCGTCCGGGACGTCCGACCCGATTCCCGGGCCGCTGGCCCGGGCTGACGGAACGACCCCGACGGGGTCGAAAACCGTCTCCCGAGTGGATCACCACGTCCCACCTCCGATCGCGGTCTCTCGGCGCTTGCTCCATTCCACCACGAATCGCGCCGCCGCTCCAGTCCGCGTTGTACGCCGCGGCGGGCGGGACCGATCCGTCAGGAGTCGGGGCCGAACTGGACGTAAAGTCGGGACGTTTCCTGAAAGCCGGCCTGGCGTAGCCGAGAGTCCACGTCCGCGGCGAGTTCGGCGATCCGTCCGGCTTCGAGCGCGATCTCGAACGATCCCTCGTAGCCGACGTACCCCAACTTCTCGCCGATGAAGAGGTAGAAGATCGACTCGCCGTCCGGCGTGGCGAAATCGCCCCACCACGAACCCAGGCGGTATCGACGCGCCAGGACTTGCCGCGGGTCCGTCCTCGCCTCCACGGCGTCCAACTCATCCTCGCGGACTTCGTAACGAACGCCGTAAACGACGAGTGTGAAATCGGCGCTCATGGTTCGTTCTCCCGAGTCGGGCAAGCCGGGAGCGACCGGCCCGCCCGTCGCGGATCGAATCACGCCCCCGCGGCGACGGCGCGCTCGCGGGCGGGGGCGTTCGGGACGACGCCGGTGGCGGGGACGCCTTCGGGGATCGGCTCCCAGGTCGGCAGGTCGCAGAGGCCGCCGCCCAGGAACGTGTGGTGCCAGAGCTGGGTGGCGGCCAGGCAGGTCAGGCTCAGGTCCATGATGATCCGCTTGGGGCTGTACCGCCTGAGCGTTCGGAATCGATCGTGGCCGGTGATCTCGGCGGCGACCTTCTCCGGATCGAAGTAGCCGGTTTTCCGGAGCGATTCCGGGCTGAGCAACTGGTCGACCCACGCCGGACGGTTGGAGTCCAGGAACGCCTCCGAGCGGCTGGCGCGGAACATCGTCTTGCGACGGTTGGCGATCTTCTTCGGCAACGTCCGCGCGGCCACCTGGCGGAGCAGCCACTTGTCGGTGAATCCCCGCAGCTTGTATTCCGGGCCGATCTTGGCGCAGAACGCCACGACGTCCTCGTCGAGCAACGGATAGCGGCCCTCGACCGAGGAGTTCATCGCCACCCGGTCCCCCTTGCCGTGCAGCAAGAGCCCGGCCAGCATCACCTTGTAGCCGACATACAACGACTGATTCAGCGGCGCCCAGCGAGTGAGCCGGGGGTTGTCGACCCCCAGATCGTCGTAGGCGGCGTAGCCGTCGAGGTCGTTCCACATCGAGTCCGAGTACAGGAACGACCGCGCCTGCGCCATCAGGTCGTAGACGTCCTGCTGGGCGGGCCTGACGCCGCCGAAGCCGTATCGCGGCGGCAGATGCGCGGGGTTTCCGCGCATCGAGCCGACGACGGCGTCGCGGATCTTGGAGGGCCCCCAGTCGCCGATGGTCCGCCGCAGGAAGTTGCGGAGTTGCTGCGATTTGAACCAGGGATAGCCGGCGAGGGCCTCGTCGGCCCCCTCACCCGTCAGCGCCACCTTGTAGCCTTGGTCGTGGACCGCCCCGGCCAACCTCATCAGGCAGGCGGCGGAGGAATCCATCACGGGCCCCTCGGCGGCCCGGATCAACTCGGGGTAGGCGTCGATGATGTCGCCCCGGCTCATCGTCACCATCGTCAGCTTCGAGCCCAGCGCATCGGCCGACTCGCGCGCCTGCGAACGCTCGTCGGGGCCGGCCCGGTTCAGGCCGATGGTGAACGACGGCACGGCGTAGCCGCGCTCGCGCGAGCTAAGCCCCAAAACGACGGTCGAATCGAGCCCGCCGCTGATGTAGCCGACCACCGGCACGTCGCCCCGGAGCCGACGCTCGACGGCCCGGCGCAGCAGGTGCTCGAGCTCGTCGACCAGCGGGGTCGGATCCTTCATACGGACCTCGTCGCCGGCGTCGGGGAAGTCGAGGTCCCAGTAACGGACCTTCTCGATCCGGCCGTCCTTGACGGCCAAAAAATGCCCCGGCGAGAGGATGTGGATCCCTTCGAAGAACGTCCGCGACGTCCCGGCGCAGAAGGTGTTGAAAAAGATATCGACGCCCTTGCGGTCGGGGCGGACGTCGATCATCCCGGAGGCCAAGAGCGCCTTGATCTCCGAGCCCCAGAGGAGCCAGCCATCGACCTCGGCGTAATAAAGCGGGCAGATGCCGACGCGGTCGCGGCCCAAAAGGAGCGTTCGTTCCTTGCGGTCCCAGAGCGAGACGGCGTACTGGCCGCGAGCCTTGTCGAACATGGCCCGGCCGTGGTCCTCGTAGAAGTGGACCCAAAGTTCGGTGTCGCAGCGGGTTGAGAGCGCGTGGCCGCGGGCGGTCAACTCGCGCTGGAACTCGGGGTACTCGAAGATCTCGCCGTTCTGCGCGACCCAGACCGTGCCGTCCTCGTTGGCGATCGGCTGCCGGCCGCCGGCCAGGTCGACGATGGCCAGCCTGCGCGCCCCCAGGACGACGCCCGGCTCGGCGTGGAACCGCTCGTCCTCGGGCCCGCGATGCGCGATCGCCCCCAGCATCGCCCGCAGACGATCGACGGGGAACTCACGCCGACCCTTAAGATCCAAGGCGCCCGCGATACCGCACATGGCAATTCCGACTCCGTGGGTCGTGGCGTCGTCCCGCCCCTCACCCCCAGTATACCGCGCCCGAGCAAGACCGACCGGGGCGATTAGGTTAGTTCGGCGACTTGCGAAAATAGGGAAGGCGCGAGGTCGGCCGGTCGGCGGGCATCCGAGAGACTCGAGGGGTCGCCCCTCTCTGGCCGGCGCTCGTCGTCTTCATCGCATCTAGATCGGTCCCCAAGCGCGCGGCAAGCCGGTGAGACGTGGCGCGGGCCCGCGTCGCCGCGCTCACGTCCACGACGTGGGCTCTCGATCCTCAATCCGTGATTTCATCGGGGTTTACGGGACGTTCGCCTGGGGCGCGCACGGCCAGTATCACCACCTTATCGTCCCGTACCGTGAACAGGGCTCTGTATTTTCGCTTGCGATGGCCGAAAACGAGGTGCCGGATTTCTTGCTCGAAGCGAGGATTTTCGTGGGCCAGCCCGCACGACAGGGGCATCGCGACGAGTCGATCGACGGCGATGCAATAGGATTCGTACCAGTCGCGCGCCGCCTCCTCGCCACGACGTTCGACAATCGATGCGTACAACCGTTCAATGTCGGCTTCGGCCCTCGGCATGGGCCGGACGCGATACGTCATCGGCGATCCGGCAAGCCGTGCCGCTCGCGGAATTCCCGATCGAACTCCTCGAAGGGACGACCGCGTCCGGCATGCATCTCGACGAGCCCCTCGCGAATGGCTCGAAGGGCCTCCTCGCGCTCCTCATCGGTCTCGTTCTCACGCTCCCAGCGGACGAGGGCTTCATCAAGGGTGGCCTCGGGGGCCTCGGCGGCAAGTTTCGCCGACGCGAAGTCGATGAAGGCGCGGAGGTCGTTCGCGCGTTCGGTAGCCATGTTCATTGCCTCCTTTTCTTCTCTCAGCGTACCACCATCCGTGTTCTCGGTCACGGATCATGAATCAACGAGAGGATGACGGGAGCGAACGAGGGGGAAATCGGCGTCGGCCCTTGGAATGGCGGCATGACGTCTGACACTCGGCTTTCTCGAAAAAACCGAATTGACGGCCTGCCATCGGCTCGCGGCTTACGTCCTCGTCGCGCATTCGTTTATTAACGAGAAATAATGTTTATGATGTTCATCTTCAGGATCGGGAAGTCCGCCCTCGAAGATGAAGATCCCCGTGGAATCGGACGCGTCGAGCCATCGCCAGCCATCGGGAAGCGATGCGACGCGACCCGACATGGGGTTGAGATAGTTGATCCACCCCCAAACCGGTCCATTGATCCAGGGTGGATCGACCATCGGGACGAGCAGGTCCCTTGCCGTGATCCAGTCCGGATCCCAGATCCGCGCCAGGGAGGCGATCGCGGCGGAAAGCAGCCGCGGATTCCTCAAGGACGGGGCCGATTCCGACCGTGGCAGATCGATCGAGAGAACGTTCGGGCCCGCCTCAAAGGTTCGCTTGCAACAGCTCACGTGGAACATCGACCATTCAGCCAGGCCGCCCCCGTCCGGCCCCGCCCACGCCATCATCGAACGTCCGAGGTCTGGATCTCGCTCTGGGCCGTCGGGATCATGCCGGCCCGACAACTCCGCGCGTATCCGATCCAGGTTGCCGGACAATTCGACGGGGCCCTTATCGCGATCTTCGATCGCTCGGTACGCCCGGTTCCACTTCCGCCACTCAGGGCTGAGGTTGGCGAGCCGCGCGAACGTACTCGCGACCAGGCGCGCGGCGTCGCGTGCCTCGCAAGGGCGGGGCCCCCACGCACCGTGAATCGTCAATACAGCGGGAGGATGCGCGCGCGGCATCGGGTTTCCTCGACGACCTCCAGGGCCCTAGACAAGGGAAAGGGGCCGGGAGTCGTTCTCGGTCCCCGCCCGTTTTTCCTCGATCAAGCCGAGACGGCCGCGGCCGGGTCAATAGTAGCCGGGGGGAGGCTCGGGGGTCCAACCTTCCTGGTGGGCGTTCATCGCCTTGACGGCCTGGGCGCGGTCGTAAAAGAGGAGGGCGACGGCGATCCCGGTCAGGGCGCCGCCGACGTGGGCCAGGTAGGCCACGCCGCCGGACTCGCCCATCGTCTCGATCCCCTGGAACCCCATCCAGATCTGCAAGGCGATCCAGCCGCCGATGACGACCACCGCGGGGAGCAGGGTGACGACTCGGAAGACCAGGACGCGGATCTGGTTGTGGGGGAACCAGACGACGTAGGCCCCCATGATCCCGGCGATCGCGCCGGAGGCGCCCAGGGTGGGGATCACCGAATTCGGCGCCGCGGCGATCTGCGCCAGCGAGCCCATCAACCCGCACGCCAGGTAGACGACCAGGTAAAGCGGCTTCCCCAGCACTTCCTCGACGTTGTCGCCGACGATCCAGAGGTAGAGCATGTTCCCCAACAGATGGGCCAGCCCGCCGTGGAGGAACATGGCGGTTAGGAGCGTCATCCAGACGGGGACCGGGCTGGGGGCGTGGGGGATGGCGTCGCGGGGGTCGACGACCAGCGCGCCGTCGGCCGTCTGGCGGACGGCGCGAGGGTTTACCCCCGGCCGAAGGATCGGGCCGTCGATGTCCCGGGCGTGGGTGATCTCCCAGGGGGTGCAGGCGAGGGCCATCGTGAACTGGTCGCCGCGCTGGGTCTGGACCAGGAACGCCAGGACGTTGGCGGCGATCAGGGCGTAGGTGACGACCGGGAAGATCCGGGTCGGTTGCAGGTCGCCGAGGGGAAGGACCATGGTGGGGCGCGCGCCTGGTTCGAGGTGTCCGGGTTCGCTCCGACGGACGCGGGCGGGACGTTTCATTGTGACGCCACGCCCGCCGGGACGAAAGGCCGATCCGAGCATCTTGTCACGGGCTGATTTAGAACGGATCCCGTAGGCTGGGTCTGGACCCAGCCTACAAGAACACTCACATTCTTAAGTGCGACGGCCTACTACAAAGGCGACCCGAATTCTTGACCGTGACGAGACGTCAGCGGCTCGCGGCCGCGTCAGGTCCAGATGACGTGGCTGGGCAGGGCGGCGCCCTCGGCTTCGAGTTTGTCGAGTTCGTCGCGGACCCTGGAGAGGCCGAAGGCGTAGAGCTCGAAGTGTTCGCTGAGGTCGCGGAGGACGGGGCGGTCGTCGTCGCCGGGGACGAGGGTGCTGGCCAGGTAGTAGGAGCGCTTGCCCTGGAACTGGTAGTCGAGCAAGGCGTCGGCCTTGCCGGCGACCAGGCGGCGGAGGGCGTCGGGGTACAGGCCGGTCCAGAAGAGGGCGAAGTCGCCGGCGTGGCGGTAGCATTCGCCGCGGCGTTCCTCGTCCTCGGCGGCGTCGGCCTCGGCCAGGATCCGGGCGACCTCGAAGAGCGGCCGGCCCTCGCGGTCGCGGATCCGCCCCAGAGCCTCGGCGGGGGCGAACGTCGCCAGAAGGTTGGAGACGTAGCCGACCAGCGAGGGGTCGCCCACGCCCAGCTCGGCCATGAAGGTGGATTCGGTCAGCCCGCGAAACATTCGGTGCAGGGGGTGCGATTCGGAAATCATGCGTGATTTCTCCGAAACGGGGTCGTCCGTGCCCGCGAATCCCTATGTGGTCGTCCCGATGAACCGTCCTCTCTTACTTCCTACGTCGTCGCGTCCGAACGGGCCCGCGCGATTCGCGAACCCGCCCAAGCAAACAATGCGCCGTCGTCCCTGATCGTGGAAGTCGAATCCGGCGGAATCCGACGGCTGGCGGAGGGCGGCGGGGCGCCCTGGAATTCGATCGAGTGGCGAAGGCCGTCGATCCCGCGCTTTCGCCGATTGCGTAAAACTCGCGCCGCCAGGGCGCGCGGCCGGCCGACGGCGGCCTGGAGTTCGGCTCCGGACGGGCCGGCCCACATGATCGCGAGCATCTTCCCGGCCGGCGTTTCACGCCGTCAGGGCCGGCGTTCGTCGGCGGGGCTGGGGCGGCCGATCGGATCGTCCCACGGCGAGCCGCGACGGTCCACCGGTTCGGCCGCGCCTCACCTCAGGTCGAAATCGGCGTGGAGGATGGCGCCGGAGCGCAGGTCGACGCGGACCTCGCTGTTTCGGTTGAAGCGGGCGGGGACTTCCTCCTTGATGTCGGGGGGTTCCTCGCCGCGGGCCCGGGCGTCGACGAGGCGCTGAAGCTCCTCCGGGCCGATGCTGCTGAAGACGACCTGATAGCGGGCCGGCTCCAGGCCGTACTCCTCGGGAATCTCGTAGCGACCGTCCTTGATGATCCCCTCAAGCGCGTGGGTCTCGACGGGGTCGAGCGAGACGAACTGGACGATCCCCTGGGGCAACGGCCTCCCTTCCAGGTGGACGGTGCCGGAGATCCCGCGGATCGGGTTGAGCAGACCCGCGGCGAAATCGTAGGTCAGGTAGCCGATTCCCGACAGCAGCGTCAGGGCGAGCGTGATCTTGAAGCGTGAAGGGTCCATGGGAGGTTCTCGAACTCCAGGCGGGGCCTCGCGAGGGTCGGGCGACCGGCGGGGCCCCCTTTAGCGGGC
>ERZ778018.1013-NODE-1013-length-28700-cov-11.577448_pt1 | contig 28700 bp, 25 predicted proteins | sample MGYA00375748_ERZ778018 | MGnify/ENA primary metagenome ERZ778018 (study PRJEB29350, sample SAMN05509839) | bioreactor metagenome | biome: bioreactor; material: wastewater | place: South Africa: University of Cape Town | collected 2014-04-22 ... | reverse complement strand
GCGGCGGTCGACGGCGCCATGCTCGGCCTGTTCCTCAACCAGGGCCAGTGCTGCTGCGCCGGCACCCGGCTGCTGGTGCAGGACAAGGTGTACGACGCGATGGTGGAACGGCTGGCCGCCGCCGCCGACAAACGGAAGGTGGGCGACCCGTTCGCCGCCGACACCGAGCAGGGCCCGCAGATCGACGACGTGCAGTTCCAGAAGGTGATGGGCTACATCGCCAAGGGGAAGGAGCAGGGGGCGCGCTGCGTCGCCGGCGGCGACCGCGCGGCCGACAAGGGCTACTTCATCCAGCCGACGGTCTTCGCCGACGTCAAGGACCACATGGACATCGCCGTCGAGGAGATCTTCGGCCCGGTGATGCAGGTCTTGAAGTTCAAGGAGGTGGAGGAGGTCGTCCAGCGGGCCAACACGACCGATTACGGCCTGGCCGCCGGCGTCTGGTCGCGCGACATCGGCAAGGCTCACTCCCTGGCCGCCCGCCTCAAGGCCGGCACGGTCTGGGTCAACTGCTTCGACGTCTTCGACGCCGCCGCCCCCTTCGGCGGCTACAAGGCTAGCGGCATCGGCCGCGAACTGGGCGCCAAGGCCCTCGACAACTACACCGAGCACAAGACCGTCACCGTCTCGCTGAAATGAACCGAACATGCCCGGCGCGTCGCGCGTCCGTCGCGACGCGCCGGGCCGTCCGTCCGACGGGCGAGGTGGGGCATGCCGCTCGTGGCCTTCGCCGCGCTCTGTTTAGGCGCGATCATCGTTTTCGTCGTCAATCGCCGCCACTACCGCGACGTCCCCGAACTCCTCGACCGTTGGGCCGAGGAGCGGGGGTTTCGGATCGTCGAGTGGCGCCTGGTGGGCTCCAACACGGGCTCCATGAGCTGCGGGTTCGTCCATTTGCGCGGTCCCATATATCGACTCGTCGTGAAGGACGGCGACGGTCGCGCGCGCAAGGCGACCGTCTGCCTCGACGGGTTCTTCCTCCATCTCCTCCGTCGAGGTTCGCCCGCGGTCGAGATCCTGTGGGACGCCTTCAATGAACCGAGCCCTCGCGTCCTCCCCGGCGACTCGGCGTCGGTCGGGCCGGCCATCCTCGAACGCGAGGTCGGCGACGGATCCGCGAGGGCGCGGCGGGACTTCGGGCTTGCCCGCCTCCGCCGCCGGATCGGCGCGGTCCTTTCCACGCCCGCGCGCGTCGGCATGATCGCCGCTTGGTCGTCCGCGGCCCGGCTCGGCTTCAAGAAACGTTTCGATGGTCTCAAGGAGCCCAAGGCGGTATCGATCCGTTCGGGGACTTTCGCGGGCCGATCGGTCAATAGCCCGCCTGGGCGATGGTCGCGGCCGAGCATCCCGTGGATCGCAGGAAGTTCGGGAATTCCACGTCGATGTGCTCGTCGCAACGACTCACCAGGAATTCGACGTCCTGGATCACGCGCCGCGGGATGCCGGCGTTTTCTAGGGGTTGTGGGGCGCGTCGAGGGTGATCGCAGTTGTGGATGCAGTCGTGACGACGCTGGATGATCGCGCGGAAACGCTCGCGGAACTGACTTTTGGCGTCGTCGCGCGCGATTCGTCGCGCCTGTTCATCGAGCGGTAGACGCTCGACGCGACGCCGAAGAGTCGGATCTTGGCGTCGGCCGTGACATCCAGGCGTCGAAGCAGTCGTGAAAGAGCTTGCGTCCGGGCTGGAGGAACTTGTTGAAGAGGGTTTGCACGGACTCCAGGGCGAGGACGTTCATCGCCAGTTCGGGTTTTTGTAGTCCTCCAGGACGGCCCGGAGGGGCAGCTTGATTTCATAGGCCCATTCGGGCAGCGCGATCGTCGGCTGTCGCGCCTTGGAACTGGCCGTCGCGGCGACGAGGTCGGCGTAAGCATCGCAAAAGTAGGCGTCCATCGCCCCGACCGAGAACATCCACGCGCTTCGGAGCAGGTCGGATCGAACGCTCGCCTCGGCGATCGTGGCGCGTGGGAGCGTTTCCGCGAGGTCGATGATCGCCTTGGCCCTGGCGACGTCCTGTCGGACGTGGAGGTGGGCGGTCGCCGGCATGTCCTCGCGCCCCTCAATCCACGTCGGCGTAGTCGGGCGCGCGTTCCTCGTAGTGGAGTTCGCTCGTTTCCTCGTCGTACCAGACGTCGCGGTGGGCCGGGAAGATGACATTCCAGAGATCGACGATCTCATCGGCTTCAAGCCGGTCCCGAACCCGCCGCGCGAGGTCGGCGGCCGAGGAAGGGCCGTTCGGACGGTGGTCTGGGAGGTTGTCCGATCGGATCTCGGCGAGGACGGCGGCAGCGGCGTTCTCGACGCCCGCCGCCAATCGCTCGATGGCCTCGTCGGCCGAAAGCGTGGGCATGGCCGGTCCTCCGACGACTCGCGCGGAATAATCGACGTCGATTCATTGTTGGCGCGCCGGGGGCGCTGGGCAAATTCGAAACCCTGGCTCTTTCACCGGGTTCGAAATCTCGCGCCATCTCCGTCGTCAGCCGCCAAACGCGGAAGGTCCAGCGGCGGTGGCTGGTTCGATTCCGCGCGGCGGGTCGGTTCGTCGTTAATGATCCTGCTTGGTCTTCTTGGTCTTCGCGGGCTTGCCCGCGGGCTTCATCTGGCTGCCGGCCATCGGGTCGGAGATCTTGGACGTATCGATGTTGTCGGGCATGCCGGGGGCCAGGCCGTCGGAGCCGCAGCCGCAGAAGGCGGCGGTCGCCAGGACCGCCGCGAGCCAGGAGGCGCGTTTTCGGTTCGTCATGATGTTCCCTCGCCAGAGGCGTCAGTAGGCGTCGGAGCTGATGACCTCGCCCATGGCGCGGGTGCCGAGGGCCCACCACGTCGGCAAGGCGATGCTGTCCTTGATGAACCTCACCGATCCGTCGGCCATCCCCATGTTCACCCCGCCGGAGTGGTTGCTCGTCGGCGGGATCGAGTCCTGCGGCCCGCCGTCCGGCCCCGCGAAGGAGTTGCTGGCGTAGCACATCATGCTGTTGGGCGCGCCGACGTGGTTGTAACGATTGACGACGTAGTTCCAGGGATAGCCGACGATCCACAACCGGCCGTTGTAGTTGGTGACCCCGGTGGTCGTGGGGGGCAACGCCTGGCAGGCGGCCAGCAGGGCCTTGGTGGTTGGCGCGCCGAAGGTCGGGTTGTTGATCGTGACCGCCACGCCGGCCGGGAAATTCCCGCGCTTGGAGGCGGCCGTCTTCCCCGGCCTCGCCGGCGGGCCGCCGTCCAGGCCGATCAGCCGCTCGCTGAACAACGCCGTGTTCGACGTCCCGTCGGTGATCGCCTCAATGCCAATGACGTGCGCGTTCGAGGCGTTCGTATGGTCGCCCCAGTCGGGCGAGAGGATCGTGCCGGTGAACGTCTGGATCTCGCCGGGACCTCCCCAGTTGCCCACGTATCCCAGCGATCCCCACGGCGGCGAGACCCGGTTGCCCGCGCCGTCGGACGGACAGAGGTAGCCGGCGATCTGGGTGAAGGCGACCGTCGTGTTCGCCCCCAACCCACCACCCGGATCGACGTATGAGAACGAGAAGTTGTAGGCGTTGTACAACGGCTGTTGCTCGATATGAGCCAGGATGGAGATCGGCCAGCCGTAGCTCCACATGTTGGCCCCGTTCCCCTGCACGCCGTTGGCCGCGGAACTCGTCCCCGCCGGGAAGTAGTCGCCCAGGGGCAGGGCGCCTTGCTGCGAGATGTAGTTGTGGACCGCCAGCCCGAGTTGCTTCAGGTTGTTGACGCATTGCGCCCGCCTCGCCGCCTCGCGCGCGGCCTGAACGGCGGGAAGAAGCAGCGCGATGAGCACGGCGATGATCGCGATGACCACCAACAGCTCAATCAGAGTGAACGCTCGCGCGAGGGCGCGAGGGCGCGAGGGCGCGAGGGCGCGAGGGCGCGAGGGCGCGAGGGCGCGAGGATGCGAGGGTCATGCGGGCATGCTCCCGAAGTGAATGAAGAACGTAAAGCGAGACCCGAGGGACGTGTCCGCGCGGGGTTCGAGCATGGCGCGCCCTCATAATGTATGTTGGCGCGGTGGACTGCGTTGTGCAAGGTTTCGATTTTGGAAATTAATCGATTCTCCATAGATTCGCCAAGGATGGACGAGTGAGCGTTCGTATCGAACGACGGGCGCGTGGGAACGCCTCCGCGCGGGTCGTTGACCTTGGCGAAGGCGGTCGGTGTTTTCCGGTCGTGACCCCGTGGGTGGGGAACGTCTCCCCGCCCGATCCGGGATGTTTCAGGCACCCAGCCAGCCGGGGAGTTCGCCGGCGGGGGGGAGTTTGACGAGGCGGACGCTGAGGATGTCGGCGTGCTTGGCCACCGCGTCGACGGCCTCTTGCGAGGGGACGGAGTCGAGGTTGATCACGCCGATCGCCTCGCCGCCGGGCTTGTCGCGGCCGACGTTCATCTGGGCGATGTTCACGCCCAAATTCCCCAGCGTCGTCCCCAAAAAGCCGATGAGGCCGGGGCGGTCGTGGTGGGTGAAGATCAACAGCGGGCCGTCGCATTGGGCGTCGATCTGGAACGAGCCCAGCCGGACCAGCCGGGGGTGGTCCTTGCCGAAGAGGGTGCCGGCGGCGGTGTACGCTTTCTTGTCGGTCGTCACCTCGGCCTGGATCTCGGTGCCGAAGTCGCCGGGGGCGTCGGTGGTCTTCTCCTCGACGACCAATCCGCGCTCGCGGGTGATCGGCAGGGCGTTGACCAGGTTGACGCCGGAGGTCAACAGACCCTCCATCAGTCCGGCGGCGAAGCAGGCGGTCAGCAGCTTGGTGTTCTTGTTGGCGGCCTCGCCGCGGTAGGTCAACACGGCCTTGCTGATCGCGCCCCGGTCCATCTGCGCGTGCAAGAGGCCCAATCGCCAGGCCAGTTCCAGGTGGCCGCGGAGGGCCTGCATCTCGGCGCGGTCGAGCGTCGGCGCGTTGACGGCCGAGCGGACCTGGCCGCGGAGCAGGTAGTTGCACAGCAGTTGCGCGGCCTCGACGGCCACGTTGACCTGGGCCTCCTCGGTGGAGGCGCCCAGGTGGGGCGTCACGAGCACCTTGGGATGGGCGACGATCGGGTCGTCGGCGGGTGGCGGCTCGGTCTCGAAGACGTCGATCGCCGCGCCGGCGACCTTGCCGGAATTGAGCGCCTCAAGCAGGGCGGCGTCGTCGATCAGGCCGCCGCGGGCGCAGTTGACGATTCGGACGCCGGGGCGCATCGCCGCGATGGCCTTGGCGGAGACGACGCCGCGGGTCTCCGGGGTCAGCGGGGTGTGGAGGGTGACGTAGTCGCACTGGGGCCAGAGGTCGTCGAGCCTGGGGACGAACTCGACGCCCTGCTCGGCGGCCTTCTCGGCGGAGAGGATCGGGTCGTAGCCCACGACCTTCATGTCGAAGCCCTGGGCGCGCTTGGCCACGGCCATTCCGACGCGGCCCAACCCGACGATCCCCAGGGTCTTGCCTTCAAGCTGCACGCCGGTGAGGCTGTTGCGATCCCACTTGCCGGCCTTGAGGCTGGCGTCGGCCCTAGCGGTGTTGCGCGAGAGGGCCAGAATCAACGTCATGGTCTGCTCGGCGGTGGAGACGGTGTTGCCGCCGGGCGTGTTCATCACGACGACGCCCTGTTTGGTCGCCGCCGGGACATCGACGTTGTCGATCCCGACGCCGGCCCTGGCGATCGCCTTCAGCCGGGTCTGTCCCTCCAGGACGTCGGCGGTGAGCTTGGTCCCGGAGCGGATGGCGATGCCGTCGGCGTCCTTGAGCGCCGCCTTGAGCGCCGCGGGATCCTTGGCCAGCTTGGTGTCGACGACCACCTCGACGCCTTCCTCGGCGCGGAGGAGGGCCAGGCCTTCTTCGGACAGTTTGTCGGTCACGAGCACGCGGTACGCCACGCTGGTAGCTCCGGGGATGGAGGTGTCTATGTTCGGGGATGATCGACGCCTTCTCCCCTTGAGGGAGAAGGTGGCCCGAAGGGCCGGATGAGGGGTGGGCGCGGCCGGAAGCCGAGGGGGTCGGAGGCGATTCGGATGAGGGGCGGCGACGGCGGTCGACCCCTCATCCGGCCTTCGGCCACCTTCTCCCTCAAGGGGAGAAGGATGCTTGTCGGCGGTTTCCGACGATCTTCGTCCGGCTCCGTTCAGTTCTTGGCGAGCAGGACGCGCTGGGCGGCGGCGACGCCCTTGCCGGGCTCGACGGCGACGCCCAGCTCGGAAAGCGCCGCCTCCAGCGCGGCGAGGGTGGCGACCACGTCGAGTTCGTCGGCGTAGCCCATGTGGCCCAGGCGGACGATCTTCCCCTTGATCTTCCCCTGGCCGCCGGCCAGGGTCACGCCGAAGCGTTCCAGGACCTTGCCGCGGATCTGGGAGTCCTTGACTCCCGCGGGGACGACGAACGCGGTGAGGCCCTCGGCCGGTCGGGCGCTGAACGGCTCGATCCCCAGGGCCCGCAGGCCGGCCGTGCAGGCGTCGCTCATCCGCTCGTGGCGCTTCCAGACGTTCTCGATCCCCTCGGCGTTGATTTGCCGGAGGGCGGCGCGGAGGGCCAGGATGAGGGTGTGGGCCGGGGTGTAGGGGGTGTCGAACTCCTTGGCCTTGGCCCCGGCCGCCTTCAGGTTGAAGTAGAAGCTGGGGCTGTCGAAGGCGTTGATCTTGGCCCACGCCTTGGGGCCCACCGAGACGAACGCGAGTCCCGGAGGGACCATGAGCGCCTTCTGCGAGCCGGCCAGGAGGACGTCGATCTTCCAGTCGTCCTGGCGGCACTCCATGGCGCCGACGCCGGAGATGCCGTCGACCACGAAGACGGCGTCCGTCTTGGCGACGATCTCGCCGATCTCCTTGACCGGGTGGCCGGTGCCGGTGGAGGTTTCCGAGAGGGTGCCGAAGACGGCGACGGCGTCCGGGTGTTGCTTGAGCGCCTCGGCGACCTGGGCGGGGTCGACGGCCTGGCCCCATTCGGTGTCGAGCGAGACAGCCTCGATGCCGTGGGCCTTGCAGATGGCGACCCAGCGGGCGGCGAAGTGGCCGGCGTTCAGGACGATCGCCTTGCCGCCGGGGGGGACGACGTTGACGACCGCCGCCTCCATGGCGCCGGTGCCGGAGGAGGTCAGGATCAACACGTCGTTCTTGGTCTGGAAGACCCGCTTGAGGCCCTCGGCGACCTCGACGAGGACCTGCTTGGCCTCCTCGGAGCGGTGGTGGATGACCGGCCTGGCCAGTTCGAGCAATACCTCTTCCGGGACCATCGCGGGGCCCGGCGTCATCAGTCGCGGCTTGCGCATCGCCTCTCCGTCCTCGGTTCGTCGTCCCGGGGGACGGTCGCGCCCCCCATCGGCAAGGTGACCATTTTAGTGGATCGACGCCCCCTCGGGTAAGGGGACTCCGTCGCCTTCGATGACTTCGTTTCTTTCATCGTCGCCGACATTCGGCGGCGTCGCCGCGACGGCGCGGTAGACGGCCTCGGGGTCGAAGACGGGTTCGCCCTCGGCCTCCAGGCGGCCGTCGGGGGTGACGCGGCGGAAGAAGCAGGAGCGGTGGCCGGTGTGGCAGGCGCCGCCGGTCTGAACGGCCTTGACCAACACGACGTCGGCGTCGCAGTCGACGTGGATCGACTCGACGCGTTGGACGTGGCCGGAGGTCTCCCCCTTCAGCCAGCCGCGGCGTCGGGAGCGGGAGTGGAAGTGGGTCAGGCCGGTTTCCAGGGTCTTTTCGAGGGCCGTCCGGTCCATCCAGGCCATCATCAGGACCTCGGAGGTCCGGGCGTCCTGGACGACGGCCGGGACCAGGCCGTCGGCGTTCCAGGCGATCTCGCGGAGGAAGGGGGGGGCGTCGCGGTCGTCGTCGGCGGGGGCCGGGGGCGTCATGGGCGTTCCAGGGGGGCGAGGAGTCGGCGGGCGCGGGTCTCGACGCCGCGGAGTCCGAGCCCGGAGGCCAGCCGGGCGGCGTCGCGGAGGAACGGTCGGGCGGACTCGGGGGCGTCGGCGTCGATCAGGGTTTCGGCGGCGTCGAGGGCCAGCCGGGCGGCCTCGACCGAGTCGTCGCCGTCGAGCAAGCCGGCGTAGACGTCGGCGGCGTCGGCGGGGCGGCCCATGCGGGCGAGGACCTCCGCCCGCCAGACGCGCGGGGTCCGCGACGGGTTCGCCGCGGCGAAGGGACGGACCCGCTCCAGCGTCTCAAGCGCCTGGTCCGGCCGGCCCGCTTGCATCGCCGAGCGGACCAGGGGGGCGGCCAGGTCGTCGTCGGCGACGCGGGGGGCGCCGTCGGGGCGGCGGCGGAGGAGTTCCTCGGCCAGGGGGACGGATACGGCGTCGTCCCCCAGGCCGCGGGCGGAGAGGAAGGCGTCGACCAGCGCGTGGTCGTCCAGCGCCTTGGGGTCGAGGGCCTTCAACTCCCAGAGGCTGGCGCAGCCCAGGTCGGCGGCGTCGATGGAGGCGGGGTCGACCGGGTCCAGGCCGAGGCGGCGGCGGAGGCGGTCGAAGGGGTAGCCCTGGTACATGGCCGCGCTGCCGGCCCTGGCGCCGAGTTGCTCGCGGAGGCGGACGACGGCCTCCAGCCGGGCGCGCGCCTGGGAGTCGCCGTCGTGGGCGTCGCGGGCGGCGGCCAGGGGGGAGAGGCCGTCGAGCCCCTGGCGGGGGCGGTGGATCCAGCGGTCCTCGTAGAAGCCCTCGACGGTCTCGCGGGACCAGCGGGCGGCGTCGGCCGGGTCGCGGCCCTCGGGGAACCGGGCCGTCCAGGCCGCGGCGTCGAGAAATGGCAAGGGCAACGGCGCGGCGGTTCGCTCGACGGCCTCGCCGGGGTCGTCGATCAGCAGTCGGAGCCGTTCCTCGGCGCGTTCCAGGCCATCGACGCAGGGGCTGGAGAGTCGCAGGGTCTCCGGGCCGAGGTAGATCGTGGCCAGGACCCGGGGGAGTTCGTGGGCCGGCGTCTCCTCATCGCGATCGGCGGCGGGGAACGGGCGGTCGAGCCATTCCAGGACCACGACGTCGGGGCCCTTGGCGACGTCGCGGGTGGGATCGCGGGGGGTGGGGATCCGGCGGATCTCGGGGAAGGCGGCCAGCAGGTCGTCGGTGGCGACGTCGCCGCGGGGGTAGTCGCAGGCGTAGCGAAGGTCGTCGGCCAGGGACTCGGCGCCTCCCCCCTGGCGGAGCACCTCGGCGAGCGTCCAGGCCTCGACGGCCCCCTCGGCGTGATGCGCCGACTCCAACGCCACGACCCGCTCCAGGCATTCCACGGCCTCGACGTCGCGGCCGCGCCAGGCCAGGCAAAGCGCGCGGTTGAACCAGGCCTCCGCGTCGTCGGGCGCGTCGGCGACGAGTCGCTGGAAGACGGTCGCCGCGGCGTCCAGCTCCTCGGCGCCCCCCCGGCGGGTGGCGACGTCCCAGCGCTCGCGTTGGGCGTCGCCGCGAGGTTGGCGGAAGCGGTAGGTCTTGCGCGCCGCCAGCGGCAGTTCGCCGGCGCTTTCCAGGGTCGCCAGGGCCTTGAGGGCCGCGGCCGAGTCCGGAACGGCCCGCAAGGCCCGTCGCCAGGAGCCCCAGGCCGCCAGCGGGCGCTGGGACATCAGGTGGTTCCAACCCTCGTGGACCAGGGCCGACGCCGCGTCGCTTTCGTTCCGGGTGGTGGTGGGCATCCTGGGGCTCCTGAAACCGGGGGGCGGGGCGGGGGCGTCTCAGCCGGGGAAGATGATGCGGGGCTTCTCGGCCGCCGGGTCGGCGGCGGGGGCGCCGGGGGTCCAGACACCCCCTCCTCCGCCGCCCTGTCCGCCGCCCGGGGTCCAGATCCCGCCGCCGGCCGGAGCGCCGCCGACGGCTTGCACCCGCGGGCCGTAGCGGGACATCAGCTCGTACAGGACGGTCGGGTCGGCGACGTAGCGGCCGGGGTCGTCCGGAGAGGGGGCCACCTCGACCAGGCCCATGTCGATCAGGTTGGAGAGGACCTGGCGGGTCCCTTCCTGGTCTCCCTCGTAACGGGTCAGGATCTTGGCCAGTTCGGGAACCCATTCCTCGGGCGGGCCGGTCAGGCCGCGGACGCGAAGCTCCAGCATGTCCCACGAGGCGGCCGTCGCGGGGCGGCGGGCGGCGGGAATGGACTCGCGGCCCTTGGCGACCCAGGCCATGGCGGCCTCGCGGTCGTCGTCCTCGTACACGGCCTTCATGGCCAGGTCGGTGAAGACCTGGAGGGTCGGGAAGCCCTCGCGCTCCAGCAGGCGACGCCGCGCGGCGATCTCGCGGGCGGAGTCGGCGACGACGTCCGGCAACCCCCAACGCAGCGCCCGTTGGCGCAGGTCGATCAGACGCTCGTCGTCCAGGCCGTGGGGGTCGACGTACCTCAAGCGGCCGATGTGGACCTTGTCCAGTTCGACGTCGATCGGGTCGATCGCCGGCTCCTCGGGGACGCCTCCCAGGATGGTCCGCAGGCCGGCCCAGTCGACCGCCTCGCCGCGCGCCTTCCGCGATTGCAAAAGCAGAAGCGCCGCCCGCAACGGGACCTCATGGCCGCCGGCGCGACCCGCCTCGCGGGGGGTCTCGCCGTCCAGGTAGGCCATGGGGGTGTCGGGCCACTTGGTCCGCAGCCGCTCGGCGGCCAACTCGTCGACCAGCCGTCGCTGGTCCTTCAGCGGCTGATTCGCCGAGGGGGCGCAGCCGACGTCCAGGACCACGGTCTCCCGCGAGACCGGGCCCAGCTCCTTGGTCTTGGGGTGGGCCGGCGGGACGGTCGGGCCGGCGATGGCGGTGAGGCGGTCGGCCAGCGCCTCCAGTCGGCCGTCGTCGAACGCCTCCAGCTTAAGCGCGTCGGCCTCGACGATCACGGTGGCGGCGATCAAGGGGACGTCGGCCGCCGTCTGGTTCGCGCCCTCCTCGGGAAGCGGGCGGTCCAGCAGGGAGAACTCCAGGTCCTCTCCCTCCTCGATCTCGGCCCCGGGGTCGCCGCGCTCGACGCACCAGCGGTCGCTCCGCAGTCGCGTCAGCAACCCCTGGCGGTCCAGGACCGACCACGACAACTCGACCTCCTCGATCGGGTCGGGGCCCAGGGCCGGGTCGATCAACTGGCAAAGGATTTCCAGGTCGACGACGTCCTCGGTCGCCGCCGCGCCGGCGATCCCGCGGCGGATCGCGGCGACGGCCCCGTCGTGGTCGGCCAGGCGGAGGCGGCAGAGGCCCTGATTGAGTTCCGCGGCGCGGGCCGCGGCCGGCTCGCCGCAGAGCAACTCGAACGCGGCCGAGGCTCGTTCCCAGAGCCCGCGTTCGGCCCAGCCCAGCGCCTCGTCGAAGCGCCGGCCGGCGTCCTCGGAAAGGCCCTCGGGGCGGGGCCGGAGTTGGTACGGGTTCTTCTGCCAGGGCGAGGCGCCGGGGGCGCCGCTCAGGGCGTCGAGCATCTCAAGCCGCATCATCTCGACGCGGTCGTCGGCCTCGCTCGCCTCGGCCTCGTCCTCGGGGCCTCGGGCGGCCAGTTCCAGATGCGCCATGGCCGCGGCGACGAAGCCGGCGCGGAAGAGGCCCGAGCCGACGCCGACGATCAACTCCCGCGGCGATCGGCCGTCGCCGTCGGCCGCCTCCTCCAACTGCCCTTGCAGCAGGTCGACGGCCTCCCGAAGCTTGCCGCCGCCTAAAAGCAGCCGGACCTGAAGCCCGCGCGCGCCGCGATGGTTCGGATGCTTCTCCAGCAGGGCGTCGACCAGCGGCGCGGCCTCCTCGCGACGGTCCTGGGCCGCCAGCAGCAGGGCCTTGCGGATCGCCAGCCAGGGCGTGTCGGGGAGCTTCGTCAAGCCCTCGCTCAGGGCGGCGATGGCCGCCTCGTACTGGCCGTTGCGCTCCAGGCGCAGCGAACGCTCGACGTACGACTCCGCCTTCTGGCAGCACCACTTGTATTTTTCACCGGAGCCGCAAGGGCAGGGGGAGTACGGATCGAGCGCCGACATCGTTACGTCCTGTCGCAAGGGGTGGGCCACTTGGGTTTCGGGCCACACTAGCAAAACCGCGCCGCCGCCGTCTATGCTGTTGCCGAGGCGCGCGCGGCCCGCGCCGCGACTCCCCGCGGACGAGTCAACCCGCCCTGGCCCGGAGCGGTCCCGACATGACGGACAAGCCCTTTTCGAGTCGCGCCGCCGCGCTGGTCCTCGCCGTCCTCCTCGCCCTCCCCGCGCCGGCCTTCGCCTGGGGGCGCAACGGTCATCGCGCCTCCGCCAGGCTGGCGGAGAGCCGGCTCACTCCCGAGGCCAAGGCCGCGATCCGCGCGATCCTCGACGAGGGCGAGACCCTGGCCGACGCCTCCACCTGGGCCGACGAGCATTCCCGCGACGTCCCCGGCAGCGCATCGTGGCACTACGTCAACGTGCCGATCGACGCGCCCCGCTACGACGACCGCTATTGCCGCGACAACTGCGTCGTCTCGCGTCTGGCGGAGTTCCGTCGGATCCTCGCCGATCCGACCGCCCCCGGGCCGCGGCGGCGCATGGCGCTGCGGTACGTCGCGCATCTGGTGCAAGACCTGCACCAGCCGTTGCACGTCGGCGATCGTCGCGACCGCGGCGGCAACGCGGTCCAGGTGACGTTCTTCGACGACGACTCCACGAACCTGCACCAGGTCTGGGACTCCGGCATCCTCCGCCGGGAGTTCCGCAACGAGCGCGCGGTGACCGCCGCCCTCTTCGAGGTCGCCCGCCGGCCCACGTCCCGCGACTGGACCGGCGGCAAGGCCGAGGACTGGGCCGACGAGAGCCTGGCCGCGGCCAGGAACGCCTACCTCGTCCCTGGGACCGACCGGATGATCCGCTCCGGCGAACGGCTCGGTCGGGAGTACCAGGACGTCCAGATCCGCGTCGTCGTCGAGCGGCTGACCAAGGCCGGGCTGCGACTCTCCGAGATCCTCAACGCCGACCTCGCCCCGGCCCGCGAGGCTCAGGCCCCGCGCTGACCGTCCTTCTTTTTGTCGGGCTCGGGCGCGGCGTCGGTCTTCCCGGCCTTCGCCTCGTCCTTTTTCGGCTCCTCGGCCCCGTGCTCCAGCGGGCGACGGCCGAAGATCTGTTCATGGTTGGGGAATCCGTACTTGCGGACGATGGGGCCGCTCATGGGGGCGTTCCTAATGAGATGAAGGTCGCGCGACGCCTCCGTTCCGTCCCCTCTCCCACCGGGAGAGGGCGGCCGCGCCAGCGGCGGGTGAGGGTCGTCGCGCCTCGGAAGGAGCGTCGGGCGCGGTTCGGCCGGTCGCCGCGCTCGCTCCGAAGCGCGACGACCCCCGCCCGGCCCTTGGAACGATGCCGAAATAACTTGTCGAATCCATGTGACGAAGATAGGGGAACCACAGAGTCACCGAGGACACGGAGAGGAGGGACGAGGAGCGATCCGGCCGTCTTCAACCATTGGAATTACTAATCCATTGAATTTCAATTCTCAATTTACTCTCCGTGTCCTCGGTGACTCTGTGGTTCCATTCCGGGAATTTGTTTCGGCATCGTTCCTCGGGCCACCCTCTCCCGGCGGGAGAGGGGACTCGCGTCGTCGGTTGGTAGGGGTTCTCAGCCGATCTTCGCCGGGACGACGAACGGCTCGCGGTAGTGGCGGGTGAGCATGGCGTCGGCCTCGGCGTCGTTGACGAACGACTCGCTGGCCGGGTTGATCTGGAGCTTGCGGCCCAGGCGATAGGCGATGTTCCCCAGGTGGCAGTAGGCGCTCGACAGGTGGCCCTGCTCGATGTCGGCGTTCAGGATCTTGTGGTCGCGGGCGCGGACGGCCTTGATGAAGTTGGCGTAGTGGTCGCCGCCCCCCTTGCCGTTGGGGCCCTGTTCCAGCTTGGGGCCGAAGTAGGTCCGCCAGGTGGAGTAGCCGTCGATGGCGAGGATCCCCTCGGTCCCGAAAAAGAGGTTGCCGATCTTCACGTCCAGCTCGGGGTTGGTGACCAGGCCGCGGACCTCGAACTGGAGTTCCTTGTCGCCGAACTCGTAGAAGCTGGAGATGGTGTTGGGGGTCTCGCCGTCGTCCTTGTAGCCGAACCGGCCGCCGGAGGACGTGACGGCCCTGGGGAACTCGTCCACGCCCAGGCCCCAGCGGGCGAGGTCCATCTGGTGGATCCCCTGGTTGCCCAGGTCGCCGTTGCCGGTGTCCCAGAACCAGTGCCAGTTGTAGTGGAAGCGGTTGGGGTTGAACGGCCGCTCGGGGGCGGGGCCCAGCCAGACGTTGAAGTCGACGCCGGCCGGGACCGGGCCGTCGGGCTTGTGGCCGATGGAGCCGCGGGGCTTGTAGCAGAGGCCCTTGGCCATGTAGATCTCGCCCAGCTTGCCGGAGCGGATGAACTCCATGGCGTCCTGGACGGCCTTGTGGCTGCGACACTGGGTGCCGGTCTGGACGATCTTCTTGTAGTGCCGGGCCGCCTGCACCATCCGCCGGCCCTCGCTGACGTTGTGGCTGACCGGCTTCTCGACGTACACGTCCTTCCCCGCCTGGCAGGCCCAGATGGTCGCCAGCGCGTGCCAGTGGTTGGGCGTGGCGACGGACACGACGTCCACGTCCTTGTCGTCCAGCAGCTTGCGAAGGTCCTGGTAGTACTTCGGCGGCGACTTGGGATCGACCTTCTCCAGGTGCTTCTTGGCCGGGCCGATGACGTTTTCGTCGATGTCGCAGATCGCGACCACCTTGACGTTGGGCTGGCCGCTGAAGCCGCCGACGTGGTCCATCCCCCGGCCGTGGACGCCGATGACGCCGACGCGGATCGTCTCGTTGGCGCTCGACTTTTGGGGCTCGGGCGCGTCCTCGGCCGCGACGGCCACCTTGGCCGCGGGCATGGCGGCGATCGCCGCGGCCAGGGCCGCCGTGTCATGGAGGAAGTGTCGCCGGTTCCGCTCGCGTTCGCGCATGGGGGCCTCCGCGCTGCTGACAGGTGGACGGATCGGAAAATCAATCAAGGTTCCAACGCGCCGATTCTATGCCGCGCCGGCCAGCGTCGCCAGCGTTTCCCTGGTCATCTCAGCGACTCTTGCATCCGCTCCAGGCGGTCGGCCTCGCGGGCGTCGCCGACGGCGCGAAGGCAGGAGATGAGGCCCTGAAGGGCGTCGTGGAACGGGCGGTTGGCGGGGACGTCGCGGGGGATCCTGCCGACGAAGTCCGGCGGGATGGCGCGCTCGACCAACTCGAAGGCGTAGCCGAAGTGGCCCATGGCGAGCTTGGGGTCGCGATGCTCCTTGAGCGCGATCGCGCCCAGGGCGGCGTGGATCCACAGGTTGTCGGAGCAGCCTTCGAGGGCGAAGCGGAGGGCGTCGCGGGCCTCCTCGGGCTCGCCGGCCCTCCACATCTCCATCGCCTCCCGGTAGTCCAGGTCGACCTCGTCGATGCACTTGGGATGGACCAACTCGTAGATCCCCGGCTCAAGCTGGCGAAGGCCGATGGGGCTGGGTTTGGGGTGCTTGGGGCCGCTGGCGGGCCTGGGGCGTCGCCTGGGCCCTTTGGGGGGGCCGTGGCCGCCGTGGCCGTTGGTCTCGCTCATGACGCGCTCCGATCGTCGAAGCCGAGCGCGGCGAGGGCGTCGGCCGGGGGTTCCAGGTCCGGGACGAAGGTCGCGCCGGCCGACCAGCCGCCGGCCTCCAGACGGTGCCCGACGGCCACGCTTGGGACGCCCGCGGCGACCGCCGCGGCCAAGGTCGGGGGCGAGGCCGCCACCGCGACGGCTTCGGCGGCGGCGACGCCCAGGCGCGTCAGCGCCGCCAGCAGGGCGTCGGGCGCCGGCGGGGGTGAGGGGGCGTCCCCCGCGGCGACGACCAACTCGAAGGCGTCGGTCAACCGGGTCGCGGCCAGGAAGGCGTCGACGTCCTCGCGGCGGTCGTCGGCGACGATCGCCAGCCGGACCCGGCCGGCGAGGGCCCGGACTAATGGGACGACGCCGGGGAAGGGCCGCGGGTTGAGCCCGATCATCCGGGCGGTCAGTTCCCGCTTGGCGCGGACCCAACCGTCGAGGTCGGCGTCGACGGCCCCGCGGCGGGCGAACGTCTCGGCGGCGAAGCCGCGGTCGTCCATCGCCGCGGCGCGGGCGGCGACGTCGTCCGGCGCCTCCCACCCCAGCCGCGAAAGCGTCCGCTGCCAGGCGACGACGTGGACGTTCTCGACGTCGGCCAAAACGCCGTCGAAACCGAAGAGGACCGCGGTCGGGGGCATGGCGGCTCGCGCGAGGGAGGGATCGGGGACGGTCGTCGCGGGCTTCATTATCATCCGCCGCCGGGCGGGGCGTCAAATCGTTGACCGCGCGCGACCGTTGCGCTATCCTGCGCTTTCCCGCGGATCGGGCGGGCCGTCGCCGGAGTCGGGACGCGCTCCGATCGTCGTCGCCTCTTCTAGAGATTGCAGGGAGAACGCATCATGCCGCGTCCCGTGACGCTCTTCACCGGCCAGTGGGCCGACCTACCGTTGGAAACGATCTGCGAGAAGGCCGCCCAGTGGGGCTACGACGGGATCGAGCTCCCCTGCTGGGGCGACCACTTCAACGTCCGCAAAGCGCTTGAGGACGACAAGTACTGCCAGGCCAAGCACGACCAACTGGCCCGCCACGGCCTGAAGACCTGGGCCCTGTCCAACCACCTGGTCGGCCAGGCGATCTGCGACGTCGTCGACGAACGCCACAAGGCGATCGTCCCCCCCCACGTCTGGGGCGACGGCAAGCCCGAGGGAGTCAAGCAGCGCGCCGCCCAGGAGTTGATCGACACCGCCCGCGCGGCGGTCAAGATGGGTCTTAAGATCGTCAACGGCTTCACTGGCTCGTCGATCTGGCACCTGCTGTACAGCTTCCCGCCGGTCCCCGAATCGATGATCGCGGCCGGCTTCAAGGACTTCGCCGACCGCTTCAACCCGATCATGGACGAGTTCGGCAAGCTCGGCGTGAAGTTCGGTCTGGAGGTCCATCCCACCGAGATCGCCTTCGACCTCTACTCGACCGAGACGGCGCTCGAGGCCATCGGCAACCGGCCGGAGTTCGGGTTCAACTTCGACCCCAGCCACTTGCTCTGGCAGTTCGTGGACCCGGTCGCGTTCATCCGGAGGTTCTCGGATCGCATCTACCACGTCCACGTCAAGGACGCCGCGCGGGCGCTTGACGGCAAGACGGGGATCCTGGCGTCGCACCTCAACTTCGGCGACCCCCGCCGGGGCTGGGACTTCCGCTCCCCGGGCCGCGGCCAGGTCGACTTCGACTCGATCGCCCGCGCCCTCAACGACATCGGCTACGAGGGGCCGCTCTCCGTCGAGTGGGAGGATCCCGGCATGGATCGCGAGCACGGCGCCGCGGAGGCCGCCCGCTTCGTCAAGGAGCGGATGGGCTTCCCCACCCCCGGCCGTCTGTTCGATCAGGCGTTCGCCGAGGGCCAGGCCAGGGCCGGCGGCTGACCCGTCGCGAAAGCCACCCTATCGAAAGCCCCGCGAGGCAAGCACGCCCACCTTCTCCCCTTGTGGGAGAAGGTGGCCGAAGGCCGGATGAGGGATGGGCGTTTCCAGAGGCTTCCGGTCGCGCCCACCCCTCATCCGCCCCTCCGGGGCACCTTCTCCCGCAAGGGGAGAAGGGATGTTTGGCATCGATCGAACCTCATGTTTTTGACGAAACGGGGCTCACGACCCTCCCAGGAGCTTCATCGACCGCATCCATTCCTCGCAGCGTTTCGGCCAGGTGGAGCAGGGTTTGTCGCTGGGACGCACGCCGAAGCCGTGGCCGCCGGCGGCGTAGACGTGCAGCTCGGCGGGGACGCCGGCCTTCTTCAAGGCCGAGTACATGCCCACGCTGTTCATCGGGCTGACCTGGTCGTCGCCGGCGTGGGCCAGGAACATCGGCGGGGTCCCGGGCGTGACGCGGGCGACGGGGTTTTCGGGATCGTCGGCGTTCTCCATGCCGCCGGGATAGACCAGGACCGCGAAATCGGGCCGGGCGTCGAGTTCGTCCACGTCGTCCGTCGGCGGGTAGACGGCGTCGCCGTATCGGGTGGCGGCGGCGGCCGAGAGATGGCCGCCCGCGGAGAAGCCCAGAACGCCGATCCGGTGGGGATCCAGCTTCCAGTCGGCCGCCTTGCTTCGGACCAGCCGCAAGCCGCGCTGGACGTCCATCAGGGGTTGGATCGGCAGCTTGTCCGGCGGCGTCCCCTCGCGGCGGGGAACCCGGTACTTCAGGACGATCCCGGTGACGCCGATCGAGTTGAGCCAGGCGGCGACCTCGTCCCCCTCCAGGTCCATCGCCAGGATGTGATAACCGCCGCCGGGGCAGACGATCACCGCCGCGCCGGTGTCCTTTTCGGGAGCGGGGCGGTACACGGTCAGGGTCGGCCGCGAGACGTTCGCCAGCCGCTTGACTCCCGGCGGCTGCTCGTCGATGTAGCCTTCCGCCGGGATCGACCCGACCTCGCCGGGCGCCGGGCCCGGCCAGACGTCCAGGACCAGGGGCGCGGACGGATCCTCCGCGAAGGCCCCCGCGGCCAGGAAGAGCAGAATCCCAAGACCGAGCGTCGCGCGTCGCATGATTTGAGAATCCTTCGGCGTTTCCGTTGAAGTCGTCGATCCTGAACGGCCGATCCCGAGGATGGGCCGGCGATCCGCCCTTGCGGGGATCGCGGCTTTCGTATGTAATCCGCGCCTCCCCTCCAGGCAAGCGGGGCGCGCCGCCCCCGTTTCGAATCCGCCGTGATTTCTTTCAAGCGCACAAGGAGGTCGCGCATGACGCCCCTATTCGCGTATTTCGGCCCGGAGACCGTGCTGCCGGCGACGTCCATCATCGCGACGGTCGTCGGAGTGGTGTTGATGATGGGTAAGAATTCGATCCGATGGTGTCTGGGCATGGCGGCCAGGGCCCTCGGCCGCGCGCCCAAGTCGGCCGTCCCCGCGCCCCACGTCTCGACCGCGGCCAGGGCCCGCGCGACGGAGGACGTCGGCGGGCGCTGACGGCGAACGGCTCGTCAAGGCTTGAGCACGACCTTGACGCAGCCGTCCTCCTTGTCGCGGAAGGTCTTGTACATCGTCGGCGCGTCGTCGAGCGGGACGGTGTGGGTGATGACGAACGACGGGTCGATCTCGCCGTCCTCGATCTTCTTCAAGAGCGGCTTCAGGTAGCGCGGGACGTGCGTCTGGCCGGTCTTGATCGTCAGCGCCTTGTTCATGAGCGGGCCCATGGGGATGCCGTCGAGCATGCCGATGTAGACGCCGGGGATGGAGATGGTCCCCCCCTTGCGGCAACACATGATGGCTTCTCGAAGCACGTGGACGCGGTCGGTCTTCAGGTGAAGCGCGACCTTGGCGCGGTCGAGAACGGCGTCGAGACTCCCCCCGGCGTGGGCCTCGCAGCCGACGCCGTCGACGCAGCGATCGGGCCCCCGGCCGTCGGTCATCTCCATGAGGCGGTCGTAGACCTTCTCCTCCATGAAGTCGATGGTCTCGGCCTTGCCCTGGACGCGGGCCATCTCCAGCCGCTCGGGGACGCGGTCGATGGCGATCACCCGGCCCGCGCCCAGCATCCAGGCGCTCTGGATGACGAACTGGGAGACCGGGCCGCAGCCCCAGACGGCCACGACGTCGCCCGGCTCGATCTCGGCGCTCTCCGCGGCCATGTAGCCGGTGGGGAAGATGTCGGAGAGGAACAGCACCTTCTCGTCCGGCAGGTCCGACTCGATCTTGATCGGGCCGACGTCCGCGAACGGCACCCGCAGGTACTCCGCCTGCCCTCCCGGAAACCCGCCCACCAGGTGCGAGTAGCCGAGCAGCCCCGCCGGCGAGGCCCCCAGCATGGCGCGGGCCGCCTCGGCGTTGGGATTGGAGCGGTCGCAAAGCGAGTACAGCGACCGCTCGCAGAACCAGCACGCGCCGCAGGAGATGGTGAAGGGGACGACCACGCGGTCTCCTTTTTTCAGCTTCCTCACCCCCGAGCCGACCTCCACCACCACGCCCATCGGCTCGTGGCCCAGGACGTCCCCCTTCTCCATCATCGGCATCAGGCCGTCATATAAGTGCAGATCCGATCCGCAGATGGCGGTCGACGTGATCTTGATCACGACGTCGCCGGGGTCCTCGATCCTCGGATCGGGCGCGTCCTCGACGCGCACGTCGCCCGTGCCGTGCCACCGCAACGCTTTCATCGGGGTCGCTCCTTCCGTCGTCGGCCATCGAAATCATCGACGTCTCCAATGATCGCAAACTGATCGCAAACCCTGGGCCGCCGCCATCGGATCGAAATCCGCCTCGGCGACTCGCGCCCCGTTGCGGATTCGGCGCGGCGGCCCCATCATGGAACCGCCCCGGGCGTACCACGCTTCCGGGCCGAGCGACGCGAGAGAGGACCGAGGGGGAATCACGTCCATGAATCACGCGCGCGTCCTGACGCTTTCCGCGGCGTGCCTGCTCGGCGGCTGGAGCCGTCCACACGCCCAAGAACCGCCGCCGGGGCCGCCAGGGGGGTTCGGCCCCGGCGCGTTCATGGCCGACGCCCTGCTGAAAGAGGCCGACTCCGACCGCGACGCCAGGCTGTCCGTCGCCGAGGCCCGCGACTTCGCCGCCGGGTTCCTCAAGGACGCCGACAAGGCCGGCGCGGGCGCGCTCGACGCCGACGCCCTCCGCCGCGCGCTCAACCGCCGCCTGCCAGGCCCGCCGGGAATGAACGTCCCCGAGGACTCCGACTTCGGCCCCGGCTCGTTCTTCGGCCCCGCGCTTCTTAAGGCCGTCGACTCCGACGCCGACGGCGAGCTGACCGCCGCCGAACTCGCCGACGCCGCCGAGCGCTTCGTCCGAACCGCCGACGCCGACGCCAAGGGAGGGCTCGACGCCGCGGCCCTCGCGCGCGCCCTGGGCTCGATCATGCCCCGCCCCCCCGGCTTCGGCGGGCCCGGCGGCCCGCCGGGGGGCCAGCCGCGGAAGATCCTCAAGAAGTACGACGCCGACGGCGACGGCCGCCTCAACGCCGAGGAACGCGAGGCCGCCGTCGCGGGCGAGAAGACGGCCCGGAACGACCGCCGCGGCTTCGGCCCGCCGCCGGGCTTCGGCCGTCGCCAGGAGCCCGCGAAACCTGGCCCCAAGGTCGCCAAACAGGACGTCCCCTCCTTCGCCGGCAAGCCGCTGTACGACCCGGACGTCGTCCGCACGCTGTTCCTGGACTTCGAAGGCGACGACTGGGAGTCCCAGTTGTCGGCCTTCCACAAGACCGACGTCGAGGTCCCCGCCACCCTGACCGTCGACGGCCGCGCGATCGCCGGCGTGGGGGTCCACTTTCGGGGGATGTCGTCGTACTTCACCGTCGGCGAGGGCCGCAAGCGGTCGCTCAACGTCTCGATCGACTTCACCGACGAATCCGCCCGGCTGGAAGGGTACAAGACGCTCAACCTGCTGAACTCGCACGAGGATCCCAGCTTCCTGCGGACGGTCCTGTTCTCGACGATCGCCCGCGAGTACCTCCCCGCGCCCCAGGCCAACTTCGTCCGGGTGGTCGTCAACGGCGAGAGTTGGGGGCTGTACGTCAACGTCCAGCAGTTCGACAAGATCTTCCTCGCCGAGAACTTCGGGACCGACCGGGGCGCCCGCTGGAAGGTCCCCGGCAACCCCGGCGCCGACGGCGGCCTGGGCTATCACGGCGAAGACCTCGCCCCCTACAAACAGCGCTACGAGTTGAAGTCGTCCAAGAAAGGAGCCGACGCCGCCTGGAAGGCCCTGGTCACGCTTTGCCGGACCCTGGACCAGACCCCGGTCGACCGGCTCGAAGCGGCCCTCGAACCGATGCTGGACATCGACGGCGCCCTCAAGTTCCTGGCCCTGGACGTCGCCCTGGTCAACGGCGACGGCTACTGGACCCGAGCCAGCGACTACAGCATATACCTTGATCCCAAGGGCAAGTTCCACCTCGTCCCCCACGACATGAACGAGACCTTCAGCGCCGGCGGCGGTTTCGGGCCGCCTCCCGGCTTCGGCCCTCCCGGCGGCGGTCGGCGAGGAGGCTTCGGCCCTGGCGGTCCTCCTCCGGGCGGCCCCGGCGGTTTCGGGCCTCCTCCGGGGTTCGGCGGTCCCGGCGGCGGGGGCGTCGACCTCGACCCGCTGGTCGGGGTGGACGCGAAGGACTCGCGGATGCCGCTGCGCTCCCGGCTGCTGGCCGCGCCGGCGCTCAAGGCCCGGTATCTCGGCTACGTCAAGGCGATCGCGCGAAAGGATCTGGATTGGAACGACCTCGGCCCGACGGTGACGCGGTTCGCGAAGTCGATCGGGTCGGAGGTGAAGGCCGATACCCGCAAGCTCTCTTCATATGAAGAGTTCCTCGCCGCCGTCGCGCCCGATCCCACGCCCGACCCCAAGCCCGCCGCGCCGGCCGCGAAGGGCCGAGGGCCGGGACGACCCGAGGGCGCGACGAGCCTTCGCGGCTTCGCCGACGCCCGCCGCGCGTATCTGCTGGGGCTCCCCGCGGTTCGCGACGCGGAACTTCCTTGATCCTCCGCGTATAATGAATCTTCGATTCGCGCGACGTGGAGGAGCCCGTAAATGCCGGAGTGGTTGAACGATTCGTTGTCGAACCCGCAGGGCTATTCGGCGACGGTCATGGCGTGGCGGATCGCCTCGTCGCTGGTGCTGGGGGCGGGGGTCGCCGGCGTGTATCTTTGGGCGCGCCGGGGACAGGGGAGCCAGGCGACCTTCCCGGTGACGCTCGTCCTGCTGTCGGTCGCCATCGCCATGGCCACCCAGGTCATCGGCGACAGCGTCGCCCGGGCCTTCAGCCTGGTGGGGGCGCTTTCGGTCGCCCGGTTCCGGACGGTGGTCAAGGACACCCAGGACACCGCGTTCGTCATCATGGCGGTCGTGGTGGGAATGGCCGCGGGGGCCAACAACGCCATGGTCGCGGTCGTCGGCCTGGGGGTGGTCGGCGTCGCCGCGCCCGCCTTGTGGCCGCCGCGACGCGATTCCTCGCTGGGAGGCGCGGAGGTCAAACTCAAGGTCCGGCTCGCCGCCTCCCAGGACGTCCGCTCCACCGCCGAGCAGGCGCTCGCGATCGTCGCCGTGAAGTCGAGCCTGCTTGAGATCGAGACGACCCGGCAGGGGGGATCGATCGACCTGACCTACCGCGTCCGCCTCCGCCCCGACGTCCCCCCCGTCCAGGCCGCGGCCGAGCTGTCGCGGATCCCCGGCGTCGAGGGCGTGGACATGCGTCGCGCCGATTAGAAAAGGACCGATTCGGGCGATCGCCTCGACGGGGCGCGGTCGTGGCGGTTACGATGATCGCGACGTCCGGGTCGGGCGAGTGGCCGCTCCCGTCGGGATCGGCGCCGGACCCGCGCACGCTCGACACGCGAAGGACGACTCATGCGTTCACGTCTCCCCGCGCCCCGGCGCGTCCGCTTCCCCAGGCTCGCCGCGGCGGCGGGGCTGGTCCTGGCCTGGACCCTCGCGGCCGCCGCCCAGGACCCCCAACCGCCGGCCGCCCAGCCCGGGGAAGGGGCCGACGACCCCAAGGCCGCCGCGCTTCTGGACGAGGTCGTCAAGGCGTACCAGACGCTCGGCGCCTACGCCGACCAGGGCCGGTTCGTGGTCGACATGAACGTCGGCGGCCGAATCCAGAGGCAGGAGCTGCCCCTGCACCTGACCTTCGCCCGGCCCAACAAGGCGAACCTCGACGCCGGCCCGGTCAAGCTCGTCATCGACGGCGAGACCGCCACCACCGTCGTCGACCCACTCAAGAAGTACCTCGCCGCTCCCGCCCCCAAGGAGATCAGCCTGGAGACCTTTCGCGAAGGGCCCGTCGGCGCGATGCTCTTCGGCGGTCCCGCCGGCGTGCCGATGTTCGTCCTGGTCAACCTCCTGACCGCTCCCGAACCCGCCAAGGTCATCGGCCAACTCGGCGGCTCGCTCAAGCTCGAAGGCGACGCCGCCGCCCCGACCCTGCTGATCGCCAGGGCGGAAGGCCCCGGCCTGAAGCTGGTCGTCGACCCGAAGACCAAGCTCCTGACCGACATCGACATGCAGATCGATCCCAAGCTCCTGGAGCAGGTCGCCCGCCAGGGCTCCGAGGTGAAGGTCGGCAAGCTCGGCTGGACCTCCGGCGCCGTCTCCACCGAACCCCCCGCCGCCGACGCCTTCGCCTTCAAGGCCCCGGAGGGCTTCGAGAAGGTCGACTCCTTCCAGCAGGCCCTCGCCGACCCCGGCGCCGCCCCCGGCCAGCGCCCCGAGATGGCCGTCGACGCCCTCGTCGGCAAACCCGCCCCCGACTTCGCGCTGACCCTCTTCGACGGACCCGACAAGACCAGGACCGCGACCAACGCCGACCTCGCCGGCAAGGTGGTCGTCCTCGACTTCTGGGCCACCTGGTGCCCCCCCTGCCTGGCCGAACTCCCCGAGATCCAGAAGCTCGTCGACGCCCTGGCCAAGGACGAAACCAAGAAGGACGTGCTGGTCGTCGCCCTGAGCCAGGACGCGGAGCCCGCCGAACCGGCCGAGGTCCGCGAACTCATCGAGAAGACCCTCGCCGAGAAGAAGATCGAACTCGACGGCAAGCCCAACGCCGCCATCGGCCTGGACCCCACCGGTTCCATCGGTAAACTCTTCAAGGTGGAGGGGCTCCCCACCATCGTCGTGCTTGACGCCAAGGGCGTCGTCCAGGCCGCCCACGTCGGCTACACCCCCGACATCATCGAGCGGCTCACCGCCGAAATCGACGCCGTCCTCGCCGGCAAGCCCGTCCCCAACCGCGACGCCCCCAAGGAGGCCGCCGCCGAGGCGAAGTGACCGCGACCGCCGGGGCTCGAATCGGAAGACAATGAACCACGGAGTCACAGAGGACACAGAGAGGGGAGAGGAGAGAAGAGGAGAATTGGTTTCCTTCTCTCCCTTCTCTCCCTTCTCTCCTTTCTCTCCCCTTCCTTTCTTCTCTGTGTCCTCAGTGACTCTGTGGTTAATCCTCCCCGGACTCAGGCGCTTCCTTATATAAGAGGAAGGCCGTCACTCCCTCGCCTCCAGATTCACCAGGTCGCGAACCGTCATGAGGCGGGCTTTCAAGTCGGGATCGTAGCGGGACTTTCCGCGGACGCCGACGCGGCGGGCGGTCAAGGAGCGGGCGTCGAGACCGGGGGGGACGTCCAGATAGGCCGAGACCGCCCCGTCCCTCAAGCCGATCAGCGCGAATAACTTGCGGCCCTTGTGCATCCTGGCCGAGGGCTGCACGAACCCCACCGCGTCGAACGCCCGGCCCCGCGCGCGCTCGGCGTCGATCAACCGGCGCTCCAGGCGGTCGAACTCGCGATCCAGTTCCAGACTCTTCGACGTCGCGGCGACGAACTTCCGAGCGGCCTCGGCGGTTCGTTCCAGCCCGTCCACCTTCTTGAGCCGGTCCTCGACGACCCGACGCCGCTCGGCATCGCCCGCGACCTGGCGGGCGAGGGCCTCGTAGGCCGATCGAACCGACTCCAGCCGCCACTCCTCCACCGGCTTGGAGGCGGTCTCCGCCAGCAACAGCCCGTCGACCCGCTTCAACTCCGGATCGTCGCCGTCCCCGATCCCCGGCCAACCCACCGCCGCCGCCACGATCAGGATCGATATCCGCGTCATCGCCTCGGCTCCGATTCGGGTTCGCTCGCGCGCCCGGACGCGCTGTTTTGATCGACGTAAGTCTTTTGATCGACATGGTTTATTCACGGTTTTCGGTTTGGCTTCGATCGTCGAGTTCGAATGTGGTTTTTTCAGCAACCGTCAAACCTGGAACGGGCGAGGCGACATCCCCTCTCCCACCGGGCTGACGACCCGACACTTATCGGATCCCGCATGCGACTCTCACGCAAGCCAGCGCTTAACGGCCTTCTCCCTCAAGGGGAGAAGGCGATGATCGCCGCGGCCTCCGAAAAAGTGTCGGGTCGTCAGCCCGAGGGGAGAGGGAACCGATTTCGCCGCGCCGCGGGGATCGTTTGCGAGTAAGTCTCGCCTTGCTTCCACTTGCTTATCGTCTTGCCAAAGAGCGCGCGATCCCGCTTCGACTGGATGATCCGCGGATCGCGCGCGGCGATTTCAGGAATCCGGAAAAAATTCCCGCCCCTCGGCCGATGTGACGCAAAGACTTGCTACCCCGGCCGGGCGAATCGGTCAACGGGGATCGTCGGCGGGGCGCGGCTTCAGGGCGATGTCGGGAATGACGAGGTTTTCGACCAGACGGGCCTGGACGCGGAACCCGGCGACGTCGGCGAGGGGGATCTGGAAGCGGCGCCCCAGCATGCCGAACGATTCGCCGGTCGGCGTTCGGGCCCAGCCGCCGCCGGCGGACTCGCCCTCGAACTCGCGGCCCTCCCGATCGAACGCCACGATCCGGATCGGCACCGAGGGGGGCAGGCCGTGGGCGAACGAGATCATCGTCCCGCCGTTCGATTCGACGGCGTCGCTGAAGATCAGGCTCCGGTCCCCGATCGAACTGATCACGCCGCCATGATGGTTGTCCCACGCCCCGAGCGATCGCCAGGCCCCGGCCGGCGCGTCGAACCGCACGGTGAGCGACGTCGGATGCAAGCCGCGGGGGATCGAGACGTACAGGGTCTTCAGCCCAGGGACCGGCTCGCCGTCGCGCGTGGCCGCCTGGTCCGGCGTGGTTTGATGCCAGTCGTCGACCCGCCACTGGAAGTCCTTCGTGTCCAGGTCCGCCGGTACCTGGATGGCGAGTTGCAACTCGATCAGTTCCTTCGCCAAAAGGGCGACATGCTCGCTCGGACGGTAAGGGAATGGATCGCAAGGCGCGGTTTCAATCGGCGCGCCGTCGGGCCGCCACCAGGTCTTGGGGCCGGGCGGGAAGGTGGACACGCCGACGACCTCGACGGTTTCGCCCGTCGCCAGCACTCGGGCGAACCGCGGGGCGCGATCGGGGCGATCCGCCGGGGCCGATGGAGCGGCCGGAGGCTTCGGCGCGGCCTCCTGGGGCGGGCGGGCGACGGCCACCGCGGCGGTGGCCGCGCCGGCGGCCAGGAGCAGGGCGAGGGGCTTCAACTTTTGCAACAGCATGGCTCGGACGACTCCTTCGGCAAGCCTCGCGACCGCTCCGGGGACCAGCCCCGAGGCGAGCGCGACGGTTCGCAAAGTGGAGGGGGTCAACGACTTCGGGACGCCGGCCTGGGCCCCGCGGGCGAACTCGATCAGGACGACCCCCGCCGTCGGCGCGAGTCCCCGGCGCTCCAGCCGCGACCGCAGCCGAGAGCGTCCGCGGGCCAGCCGGCTCTTGATCGTCGCGGTCGGCCAGCCCAGGGAAACGCCGGCCTGTTCGTAGGTCAGGCCCTCGAAGTCGCACAACTCGATCGGACGACGGTACTTCGGGGGGAGGCGGTCAAGCTCGTCGGCCACCGCGTCGCGGACGTCCCGGCGCTCGGCGAGCGTCGCGGGGTCGTCGTCGGCCGTCGGCTCGACGACCGCCGGAAGACGCTTGCGAGCTTCCGAGCGGACCCGCGCCGCGACCTTCCGCGCCACGCCGTAAAGCCAGCGCCCGGCCGAACCTCGGTCATCGACCCGGATCGAGCCGGCCTTGCGGACGAGGACCAGGAACGTCGCCTGAAAGGCGTCCTCGGCGTCGGAACGGTCCAGCGACCGCCGACAGACGCCCCAGACCATCGCCGCGTGCCGGTCCACGAGCGCCTCGAACGCCGATTCCGCCGCCGCGTCCGCCGGCCCGGTTCGCAAGCGGAACCGCTCCAGCAACTCGCCGTCGGTCATCCCCGTCGTCGATCCGCCCGTGAACAGGCCCCGCAAGCCCCCGGTCGATGGTCGCATTCGGCCCCCTCCTCCCGAATTCCACCCCTCCCATGCGCCGGGGCGGGAGATCGGCCCTGGGATTCTTCGAGATTCCGATAATAATCCAAAATCCGACAAGGCAACGCATGCGTCCCCTCTCCCACCGGGAGAGGGTGGCCCGAAGGGCCGGGTGAGGGTCATCGCGCTTCGGAGCGAGCGTCGGGTCGGCGGATCGTAAACCGACGCTCCTTCCGAAGCGCCGCGACCCTCACCCGCCGCTGGCGCGGCTACCCTCTCCCGGCGGGAGAGGGAATGCATGTACTGACTTTTCTCTTTCCTTCTCGCCTTGATTCGCCCCTCTCGCATGTGGTACGGTTTCGCCTTCTTCTCGCGCGGGAGGGGATTCCGCGCGACGAGGTTGAACCACCCAATCCGCGGGAAGAGGTCGGGGGCGGGCGAGCCCGAGCGTCCCGGCGCTCGTCGCACGCGGGCCCGTCGCCCGCCCAGGAGCTTCGAATCCAACCATGTACGCTGTTTTTGAAGACGGTTCCCATCAGTATCGCGTCTCGGAAGGCGACTTCATCCGGGTCGACCGCCGCGAGGGGAAGGCCGGCGATCCCGTGGTCTTCGCCAAGGTCCTTCTCTTGGCCGGCGAGGGGGAGCCGACCATCGGCGAACCCCTGATCGAGGGCGCCAAGGTCGAGGCCAAGATCGTCGACCAGTTCCGCACCAAGAAGATCATCATCCAGAAGTTCCGCCGTCGCAAGAACATGCGACGCCGTCGCGGTCACCGCCAGCCGTACACCACGGTGCAGATCCTGAGCGTCGCCGCCGCCTCCTGAGCGGTGCTTCAGCCTTGGTCGATGCTTATACGTCCTTCCCCCCTCGCGGGGGAAGGTGGCCCGAAGGGCCGGATGAGGGGGAGCGAACCCGAGGGCCGTTGGGATTCCGAGTCGCCTGAACCGGCCTTTCGAATTCCCGACGGCTTTCCTTCGCGCCCTTCCCCTCATCCGGCCGCTTCGCGGTCTGTCTTCCCCCGCGAGGGGGGAAGACGTCGGAATAACGTCCT
>ERZ778018.1012-NODE-1012-length-28712-cov-11.134906_pt1 | contig 28712 bp, 21 predicted proteins | sample MGYA00375748_ERZ778018 | MGnify/ENA primary metagenome ERZ778018 (study PRJEB29350, sample SAMN05509839) | bioreactor metagenome | biome: bioreactor; material: wastewater | place: South Africa: University of Cape Town | collected 2014-04-22 ... | reverse complement strand
TGCGCTCCGGCGGGACCGGTGGGGCCGGGATCGCCCTGCGCTCCGGCGGGACCGGGATCGCCCTGGGGCCCTTGCGGGCCGGTGGGCCCCGGCGTCGGCGTCGGATCCGGGGTCGGCGTCGGCGTCGGATCCGGCGTCGGCGTCGGGTCGGCGACGAACCTCACGTCCATGGGACGGAGGCGACCGGATCCCAGGAGGCGGCCGGCCCCCGGCTGAGTGTAGGTGACGATGGCCGGCAGGCCGCCCTGGAGCAGCGAGCTTGGGAGTCCTCCCGGAGTCGCGGCGCCGATCTGAACGCCGAAAGTCCGGTTGCGGACGACCACGGTCTGGGTTTCCTGGAACAGGACGTTCGAGCGGCTCCGGTCGTACACGACGAAGCTCAACGTCACCTCGCCGTTGGTCACGCCGGCGACCCGGCCGCGGAAGCCGACGACCGCGATGGCGGACGACGCCTCTTGCGGCGCGAGGGCCGACGCCGCCGTCGGAACGGCCGTCGGAACGGCCGGCGGCACGATCGAGCCGTGCCGCATCGACGAGACCCACGGCGGCGCCTCGGCGACCAGGCCGGCGAGCTGGGCCGCGGGCTGGGCCGCGTTCAACACCACCCTCCGCTCAAGGACGTCGTGAAGATCGGCCCTGAACGCGACGCTTCGCCGCTTCTTCATTTCAAGTCTCCCTTGAATTCCACTCATGTTCCTGACTTGTCACCAACGCCGAGGCGCCACTCACGAACCCTAGAACGTTTCCCCGAGCGAGGTGAATTCCTCGACCGATTTTTGCGGAACGTTCCAGTCCGCATCGGTCGATGCATGCGGATTCCGCCGGCCCTCGTCCCGATCCGGCCCCCCGCGCCTTACGGTGTCACGGCGAGGTCCGACGCCTCGACGATCTCTCGGACGCGCCACGACCGGAGCGAAGCCATGCGCCATCAGCGACCGACCATCTGCCTGGGCATGATCGTCAAGAACGAGGCCCCCGTGATCCGTCGCTGCCTGGCGTCGGTCCTGCCGCTGGTCGACTGCTGGGTCGTCGCCGACACCGGCTCCGACGACGGCACCCAAGATCTGGTCCGCGAGGCCCTCGCCGACCGCCCCGGCGCGCTGCTCGAACGCCCCTGGGTCGACTTCGCCCACAACCGCAACGAGGTGCTGGAGGCCGCCCGCGGCCGCGCCGACTACACCTTCGTCATCGACGCCGACGAAACGCTGGCGCTCGATCCGGGCTTCGCCCGCCCCGCGCTGGGGGCCGACTCCCACGATTGCGAGGTCGTCTACGGCGCCACCCGCTACCACCGCAAGCAACTGGTCCGCAACGCGCTTCCCTGGCGGTACAAGGGGGTGCTGCACGAGTACCTGACCTGCCCGGAGGCCAAGACGTCGGCGTTCCTCCCCGGCGTCCGGACGGTCGTCAGCCACGACGGGGCGCGGGCGCGCGACCCCTTGACCTACCGCCGCGACGCCCTGCTTCTGGAACGCGCGCTTCTGGACGACCCCGACGACGCCCGCAACGTCTTCTACCTCGCGCAGAGCTACCGCGACGCCGGCGACCTGGACCTGGCGATCCGCCACTACCGCCGTCGCGCCACGATGGGAGGCTGGGCCGACGAGGTCTGGTTCTCGCTCCACCAGGTCGCCGTCTTGCGGGAGCGCCGGGGCGACCCCTGGCCGGAAGTCATGGCCGATCACCTGGCCGCGTTCCAGCACTCGCCCCACCGGGCCGAACCGCTTTATCACGTCGCGATGCGCTTTCAAAAGGCGCGCGAGTTCGCCGCGGCCCAGATCTTCTTCCGCCAGGCGCTTCGGGTCCCGACGCCGGCGCCCACGCGGCTGTTCGTCTGGAAGCCGTTGTACGACTACCTGCTGGAGATGGAGTACGGCGTCTCGCTCTACTACACCGGCGACCACGCCGAAGCCGTCGCCGTCGCCGACCGGCTTCTGGCCCGCGGCGGCATGCCCGAGCCGATCGCCGCCCAGGTCGCCCGCAACCGCGACCTCAGCCTCCCACACGCCCCCAGGGCGCTCCGCGCCTGACCGCCGCGACCCCGCGATCGACCTTGATTTCCCCGGCCGTCCGCCGCATTGTGGGGATCCCATTCCACGAAGGGGCCGGCCGATCGGGGCCGACGGATCGAACTCGACGGGGACGTCGAGGACGCGGAGCCAAGCCAGGGAGGACGGCTCGAACATGACCGACGCCGAGGAGACGACGGAGGGAGGACGCCGCGCGGCGCGGGAGGGCGGCCGGGGGTTCCGGCTGACGGCCCTGGCGTGGCTGATCGTGGCGGCGTCGCCGTTTTACCTGAACTTCGTCCTGTCGTTCGCCAGGGAGGACGCGGAGAAGCCGGCGACCGCCGCGACCGCGACCGTCGGCGCGCAGCAGGTGCTCACCGTCGCCCGGGGCGGCTCCAGCGGGGCCGACTCCAACCTCCCCACCGTGGCCCGGATCTACAACGACTCGCAGTGGACCATCCTGGCGGTCGTCCTGGGTCTGGCCCTGGTCGCGTATCGACGGCTGCTCCCGGTCCTCTGGCGAGCGGTCCACGCCGGCCTGGCGCCGCACGTCGCGATGTTCCTGGTCGCCTTCCTCTTGTGGCTGATCTACGGCGGACTCTCCAGCATGGGGATGCCCGGCCTGTTCTGGAGCCCCGAGCCCTGGGCGCAGTTCATGGCGGGGCTGGGCTCCACCCTGTTCGTCGCCTGGATGTTCTACCTGGTCTTCGTCAACGATTACGAGGCGAGGGTCGACGAGCCGGAGCAACGGTTGTGGGTCCGTCTGGCGCCGACCCTGCGGGCGTTCTTGCCGGCGCGGGTGGGGCTGTTGGTCCCCGGACGGGCGACGGCCAGCGGCCAGATGATCGGCTTCGTGTTCTTCGCGGCCTCGCCGGTCTTGCTCCCCCTGGCCTTGCCGGCGGTCCTGCCGGCGGTTCGCGAGGGGGACGTGCGGGACGTGGTGGCGGAGCACTGGCTGCTGGGCCTCGTCGCCGGCGTGGCGGCGGCCGGCGTGGTGGTGACGACCCGAATCCCCACCCGGCTCAACGAGTTCTGCCGCCAGGCGGCCCGGCGTCGGCTCGACCTCCGCCAACTGTGGCGGCTGGATCCCGAGCAGCTCGACCCCGGCGGCAACGCCAAGAACATGGTGATCATCGTCGGGATCCTGTACGCCGCGTCCTGGCTCTTCCCGGGCGCGACCCGTCGGCTGCTGCCGCCGGCGTTCTCGCTCTGCATCCTGATGGGAGTGACGGCCACGGCCGTCGCCTGGCTGGGGGTGCGCGGACACAAGAAGTCGCGGGCGATCGTCTTCGGGGTCGGCCTGACCCTGGTGGCGGCCTCGGGGATGCTCGACTACGACGTCGTCGTCCGCGACCTGGCCGGCCGCTCCCCGGGCGCGCCGAACCTCTACCCGAGCGTGGGCGAGCAATACCGCTACCACCTGAGCCAAAGCCGCTCCAAGCCCCGCTCCTACGGCGCGGTCGTGGACCTGGCGGAGTTCCAGAGGTCCCACCGCCTGGTCGCCGACGGCCGCGTCGATCGGGAGGCCCGCGAGAAGATGCTCGACGCCTGGCTCGCCGGCCTGAGATGGGGGTCCGGAGGAGCGGGGGCGGCCCCCGGCGGCGCCGCGGGCAAGCCGATCGTCGCGGTGGTGACCACCAGCGGCGGAGCGCTTCGGGCGTCGATCTGGACCCAGACGGTGCTCCGCAAGCTCGACGAGACGATCCCCGGCTTCCACCGCCACGTCCGGATGATCACCGGCGCCTCCGGCGGCATGCTCGGCGCGGCGCGGTACGTCGCCCTGCACGCCGACGACCCCAGGGCCCTCTCGGTCCTGAAGGCCGGCGGCCCCCGGCCGAACTTCCTGGGGCCGATCGCCTGGCAGATCGCCTTCCGCGACTTCTTCCCCAACGCCCTGCTCCCCTTCCCGGTCTACAACCGCGGCGACGTTTTGGAAGACGCCTGGCGCGACTTCGCGCCGGAATTGAACACGACCTTCGGCGAGCTGGCCGCCGCCGAGCGCGTCGGCGCCGTCCCCTCGGTCGTCTTCTCCCCCATGCTCGTGGAGGACGGCCGCCGCGTCCTCATCGGCAACCCGCCGATGGCCGATCTGACCGTCCACCTCGACGGCGTCCTGCTGGACGAAAGCCGCGACGAGCTGATGAAGCAGTACCTGGCGAAGAAGCCCCGGACCAAGGACGGCCGCCTCAAGACCGCGGACGACGTCGACGACTACGACCTGGAATACCCGGCGCTCAGTTCGTTCTCGGCGGTCGAGTTCTCCAAGCTCTTCGGCGACAGCCACGCGCTGGACCACCTCAAGCTGGCCTCGGCGGTGCGGATGAGCGCCACGTTCCCGTTCGTCACGTCGGTGGTCGCCCTGCCGACGTTCCCCGCCCGCCACGTCGTCGACGCCGGCTACTACGACAACTACGGCGTCAACCTGGGCGCCGCCTGGATCGACAGCCACCGCGAATGGCTCCGCAAGAACGCCGCCGGCGTCCTGGTGGTGCAGGTCCGGGCGTTCCGCAACGAGAAGCGGCTGAAGATCCTCGACGAGGAGGTCTACGCCCCCCTGGCCGATCCCAGGGCCGAGGCGTCGTCCGCCAGGATCTACGACTGGATCGCCTGGGGCGTCGGCCTGGCCCCCCGCCTCCTGACCCTCCTGGGCGACGGCGCCGGCGCCGTCGCCATCCCCGCCCGCGGCGTCGCCATGGCCCGCGAGTCCTCCATGTTCTTCCGCAACGACGAGGAACTCGAAACCCTCCACGAGACCTTCCGCCGCCTCACCGGCGACGACGCCTTCTTCCGCACCGTCGTCTTCACCTGCGACACCATCCAGGTCGGCCAGAACGCCCAGAACGTCGAGACCCTCAACTGGTACATCGACCCCGTCGAATACGACCAGATCGAGCAGAACATGAACCCCCACGACGCCGAGCGCCAGACCGGCCGCGAACGCAACCACCTCCGCCTCCAACGCCTCCAGGACTGGTGGCGCTCCCGCGGCGGCGCCGTCGCGCAAGACGTCCCCTGACCCCGGCTCGAAGTCCGCCTCATGTAGCGTGAACGAGGGTCAGCGCGGTCTTCCCCCCTCGCGGGGGAAGACGGACGCCGAAGGCGTCAGATGAGGGGGAGGACGCGACCGGAAGCCGTCGCGAAGTCGAAAGCCAGCCCGGACGGCTTGGGATATCACGACGGCCCTCTGAACCGCCTCCCCCCCGTCCGGCCCTTCGGGCCACCTTCCCCCGCGAGGGGGGAAGGCCGTTATTCCGGCCGCGACGCCCTTATGGGACGGACTCTCAACGGCTCGACGTCACCCCCACCCGCCGGCACATCGAGCGCAGCGGGCACGTCGAGCATCGGGGAGCGGTCCCCGTGCAAACGAACTTGCCGAACGGGACCAGCAACTCGTTGGTCTCGATCCAGTACCGGCGCGGGAGGACCTCCTCAAGCGCCGTCATCGTCCGCTCGGGCGTCCGCGTCGCCACCAAACCCCAGCGGTTGACGATCCGATGGACGTGGACGTCGACCGGGACGATGGGGATCCCGAAGGCGACGGCCAGCGTCAAGGCGGCGATCTTCGGTCCCACGCCGCGGAAGGCGGTCAGCCCCTCCATCGTCGCCGGCACCTCGCCGTCGCGCTCGTCCCGGACGCGGCGGGCGATCTCCAGGACGTCGCGCGCCTTCGTCTCGGCGAACGTCGCCGGCCGAATCCGCTCGGCCAGGTCCGCCGCCTCCAACTTCAGGACGTCCCCGGGCGTCGGAGCCTCGGCGAAGAGCCGAAGACTCACCCTCAACGTGACCTCGTCCCGCGTCCGCGCCGAGATCAAACTGGCGACCAGCACCTGAAACGGCGCGCCGAACCCCCGGTCGCGAAGCTCGAAGACGGCCGCCCTCGGCCTTTCCCGCACCGCCTCGCGCAGCCTCCGAAACGCCTCGTCCGCGTCCCAGGGCTCCTCGACGTCGTCCGCCGTCCGCCTCGCCTTCATCGCCGCGCCCTCCCCGACCGACGACGCAACCGCCGCGCCCGGCGATGAATATTTCTCAATCATGCGGGCGACGATTTACAGGGCGACGACTCCGACATTATTCTATCCATCGGAGAACGGCGGCGGTCGATGAACGAACGAATTCAATCGGACATAAGCGTCGCCGCCTCCTCGACCCTGGACGTCGCCTTTCCTTACCCGGCAGTCACTCCTCAATCCGTGGGAGCACGCCATGACGATCTGGAATCGAAGCTCCGCGAAGGGACAGAATCGACTCGGGTTCACGTTGATCGAACTGCTCGTGGTCATCGCGATCATCGCCGTGTTGATCGCGCTGTTGCTGCCCGCGGTGCAGGCGGCGCGGGAGGCGGCCCGCCGCGCGCAATGCACCAACAACCTGAAGCAACTCGGCCTGGCCGCGGCCAACTACACGGACGTCAACGGCACGACCCCGCTGCACATGTTCCGACGCGCCGGGGAGTGGGACGGCGCGGCGGCCGGATCCTCCGGCAACCGCTCGTGGTACTGCGTGATCCTGCCGTTCGTGGAACAGACCGGGATGTACGACGCGCTGAACTTCTCGTATTCGGCGGGTTGGAGCGAGATCGGCTACGCCGGATCGGACCCGCACGCCACGGGGCCCAACGCCACGGTGATCCTCGCGGGCGTCTCGTCGTTCCTCTGCCCGTCCGACGGCGAGCGGAACACCTACGGCGGGATCAACTGGGCGAACTTCAACTACGTCGCCAGTTGCGGCGTGCCCCGCAACATGCTGTGGCCCGGCGCGCCCTCGACCAACGCCGCCTCCCCGCCGCCGCCGACCGGCTTCATCTCCACGTCTCGGATGAACGTCGGCGGCCCGTGGAGCACCAAGTGGCGGCAGAACACCGCCAAGAGCTTCAGCATGGGCGCGTTCACCGACGGCCTGTCCAACACCCTGGCGTTTTCCGAGTCGCTGATCTCCAACGGCACCGGCGAGAACCGCGACCCGCGCCGCAACCTCCGCACCGCCGTCGACGGCTACATGGACAACTACGATCCCTACCTCGACATCGTCGTCCGCTCCGGCTTGGCCACCGCCTACAACTGGCCGGCCTGGACCGAGGAGCGGGGGATGACCTGGGCGTTCTCCGACGCCTGGCAGAAGCACACCTTCGCCAGCGTCTTCCCCCCCAACGCCGTGCCGGTGGTCTGCTACTCCAGCGACACCTTCCGCTGCGAGGAGTGCGACGGCGCCATGAATCCCACCAGCAACCATCCCGGCGGCGTCATGGTCGCCATGGGCGACGGCTCGGCCCGGTTCATCAAGAACTCGATCAGCCTCCCCGCCTGGTGGGCCCTCGGCACCCGCGCCGGCGGCGAGGTCGTCAGCGCCGACTCCTACTGACACGGCCCCCGTCACCCCCAACGAGCGCGAACCATGCGAAGATTACCCATCGTCGTCGCCCTGGCGACGGCGCTCGCGATCCCCGTCGCCGGCTGTTCCGACGACGACGCCCACCTCAAGGAACTGGCCCGCTACACCCCCGAGATCCTGGCGCAAGAGCTACTGACGGTCTACAAGACCTCGGTCAAGGGCCCCGCGGCCGCCAAGGCGGCCGCGGCCAAGGGGAAGGCCGGTCCCGGCGACGGCAAGGAACTCCAGGCCGCCAAGAAGTACGGCCCGGAATTCGCCCCCCACGACGCGCCCGGGACCGAGAAAGCGACGATGTCGCTTGACGAACTCGCCGCCAGCGCCGCCAAGAAGGCCAAGCTCGTCGAGGGCCAGACCCCGGCGCAGGTGCTCGAAAAACTCGTCGCCATCATCGACTCGGAATTGAGCCTCCCCCAGGCCGACAAGGACGAGATCACCGCCGCGCTTAAGACGGCCTTCAACGACGCCTGACCCTCGCCCCGACGCGGATGGCGGGCGGGCCCGTCAGGCCCCCGCCCGCCGCCGCCATTCGACGTACCGCCGCAAGCCCTCGGCCAGCGTCGTCTTGGGGCGATAGCCCAGCTCGGCCTCCGCCAGCGAGACGTCGGCGAAGGTCTGCCGCACGTCGCCGGGCTGCTCGGGGCGCCGCTCGACGATCGGCTCCCTCCCCAGCGCCGCGCCCAGGGCCGCGATCAACTCGCGCAGCTCGATCGGATGGGAATTCCCCAGGTTGTACAGATGCAGCCCGCGACAGCGCTCGACCGCGGCGACGATCCCGCCGACCACGTCGTCGACGTAGGTGTAGTCGCGACGGGTGGAGCCGTCGCCGAACATGGGGACGGGCTGGCCGCGGTCGATCAGGTCGGCGAACTTGGCGATGGCCAGGTCCGGCCGGTTGCGGGGACCGTAGGCGGTGAAGAACCGCAGGCCGGTCACGGGCAGGCCGTGAAGGTGGTGGAAGGCGTGGGCCATCAACTCGCACGCCTTCTTGGTCGCCGCGTAGGGGCTCACCGGGTCGTCGACCGGGTCGGTCTCGCGAAACGGGACCGACTCGCGATCGCCGTAGACGCTGGAGCTGGAGGCGTAGACGAACCGCGGCATCGGATCGAGCCGACGGGCCGCCTCCAGCATCCGAACCGTGCCGACGACGTTGACGTCGGCGTAATCCGCCGGCCGCTCGATGCTGGGCCGGACCCCGGCCTTGGCCGCCAGGTGGACGATCGCGTCCGGGGCCGTCTCGCGGACCACCCGGTCGACGAGGTCGGCGTCGCGGACGTCCCCCTCCACCAGCCGAAACCCCGGCGACCGCGCGGCGTCGGCCAGATTGGCGCGCTTCACCGCCTCGGGATAGTAGGGGTCGAAGTCGTCCAGGACCGTGACCCGGCCGCCGTCGGCGAGCAGACGATCGACCAGGCGCGAGCCGATGAACCCCGCGCCGCCGGTTACCAACGTGTTCATAGATCGATTCCACCGCGGACGGTCGACGGCTCCCGATCGTCCCCTCGGGAGTCGACCGCGGCCGCGACGGGGCCCAAATGTTCCTTGATGAGGTCGCCGCGACGGCGGAAGACGGCGACGTCCGAGTAATCCGCCCCCAACTCGTAACTCCGCTCGATCAGCGCGCCCAGGACCTCGCGATCCGCGTCCAACTCCGCGATCCGACGCGCCAGCGCGGCGGGATCGTCGACGGGGGTGAGCGGGGCGTCCCCCGCGCCCGCCAGCAGGTCGCGCTGATACGCGCCGTCGTAGCCGACGATCGGACAGGCCGCGATCAGGGCCTCGATCAGACAGCGCGGCGACTCCGGCGTCTTGTGGCAGAAGACGAACAGGTCCGCCTCGCGGAACGCCCGCGTCACCGCCTCCCGATCGCCGACGAACCCCGGCAACTCGACGAACCCTCCCAGATCCAGCCGCTCGACCTCCCGCTTCATCTCGTCCAGAAGCGGACCCTCGCCAAGCCAACGGGCCTGGAACCGAACCCCGCGGCCTTTCAGGTCCGCCAGGGCCCGCAACCAGTCGATCGGCCCCTTCATGGCCGCGGCCCGCCCCGCGTACACGAGCCGCAACGGCTCGCCGGCCCGCGCCCGACGCGCCTTCCCCCGCATCGTCTCGACGTCGACGCGGTCCTCGGGCTTCAGGTGGACGTTATGCACCAAAAACGGCCGCGGGCAGAACGCCGCGTAAGCCTCGTAGCAGTCCGCCCCGTGAAACAGGCCGAGGTTCGACCGCCGGATCAAATGCCGCTCCAGCCGCTTCATCAACGGCGAGACGATCAAGTCCCCTCGAAGCTTCCGGTACGCCCGCCTGACCCCCCGCACGTCGCCGTGCGACGTCCGCGCCACCCGATGCTCCACCCGATCCGTCCAGATCGCGAACCGCCGACGTTGCCGAATCGCCTCCAACGCGGCGACGCTCGCCCAGTCCCCGACCAGCCCGCCGATCGCGAACTGGAGGAAGTCGCACCGCCGGATCGCGTCCGCCAACGTCTTCCGAACGCCGCGATACGCCTTGAGAAACGAGAGCGTCCTGTACGCCCAGGGCAGCGGGACGAACTCGATTCGATCCCGCGAGGGGAGCGCGTCCACGGGAAGATACGTCGCGTTCCGATCGCCCCGCGCCCACTCCCGCTCGGGCGCGAGGGGGCAGGCGACGACCAGCCGGTCGAAATTCTCCGCCCAGCGCTCCAGGCCGTTGCAAGCCTGCGACTCGAACTCGAGCGCCCCCCCGACGCCGCGACGCAGCGGTACGGGGAGCACCAGCAACAAGGAACCGGATCGCGTCTCCACCTTCGCCCTCGCCTCGTTCGATCTCCCGGTTCCGGGACCGCCAGGCGGCCCGGACCCCGGCTCCGTCCCGACCTCGTCCGCCGTCGCGACGAAACGAAGATAAGCCGCGGCCATCCCCCAAGTCAATCCGCGCCGAAACCTCGACGGACGCCGCGACTACCGCGCGATCCGCAAAAGCGCCCCCTGCCCAGGCGCCAGCCAGACGCCCTCGCCGCCGAAGGGCTGCAACCCGCCCGAGTAGGGGGAGACCTGCTCCAGATTCGCCTCGGCCCTCAGCTTCGGCCGGCAGGGCTTCGAGTCCGTGAAGCTCTTGTTGACGATCATCAGATACCGCGAGCCGTCCTCGTGGGTGAACTCCCCCACCAGCATCGGCCCGTCGATCGACTCGATCAACGAATCGGCCGGCGGCCCCTGCGCGCCTTGAGGGACGTCGCCGTGGTGGTAGACCCGGTCGGAATGGAGCTTGAGGAGCGTCGGCCCCAGCTTCGCCACTTGCAGGTTGACCGTCCGCAGCTTGCCCCACGTCGGCGTCTCGTGGCCGAACTGGTCGATCGGCCCCAGCCGGTAGTTGCCCCACGTCGGCGTGAAGTAGGTGAAGAAGGCGATCCCGCGCGCCCCGTAGGCCAGCGACGTGTAGATCTGAAACCGAATGTCGGCGTCGTTGGGTTCCCGGTAGTTGAAGTGGGCCACCGTCAGGATGATGTTCCAGAACGGTAGTTTGGATTCGAGCGCGGCCTTGCGGATCGACTCCAGGTTGGCGAAGTAGCTCTCGCGAAGCCCGCCCCCCTCGAACGGGGCGTAGTGGTCGTAGCTCAGGGCCGTCGGCTTGCAGGTTTCCACGAACATCTTGACATGCGTATCATAGTCCGGCGCGCCGAGTTGGTCGGAATCGGCGTAGTTGGGGAAGAGGTTGATGTACGGCCACGCGCCGGGATGGAACTCCTTGACCGCCGCGGCGACCGCCCCCAGCCCCGGAAACATCGCCGCCGACGGCTCGTCGCGCAGCAGATAGCCGAAGACCGCCGGGTGGTCCTTGACCTCCTTGGTGAGCGCCTCGACGTTCGCCCGCGCGACGGCCGGGTCGACGTTCCTCCAATCGTAATTGGTGGTCCGAGGGTCGGCGACGATCGCCTTGAGTCCGGCGTCGCGGCAGGCGTCCAGGTCCTTGGGCGCGACGAACCCCGCCACGGTGATGCCGCAATCGCGCATCTTCTGGAGCACGGCCGGATCGCCCGGCGTGTGCCCCCAGGCCATCAGCGGAAACGTCGGCTCCTCGCCGCGGCCGGGGGCCGCCGCCACGCAAACCACCGCCGCCAAAATCGCGAGTCGTCGAATCATCGTTGGATCTCCTTCCACGCTGGGACGAACCGCCTCGACGCCGAGACGGCCTCGATCCTACCTCGCGCGGAGGCCCGAGTCATGACCCCGGCGGTCGTCGCGGATCGATCCGCGGCCGTTCGCGGCGGATCGGAGAAGCTCCGCGATTTCGACGTGCCCGGCGCGTTCGGCGTGGATCGCGGGCGTCGCGCCGGCGTCGTCGGGTTGGCCCGGATCGAAGCCGAATTCGAGGAGGAGCCTTGTGACGTCCAGCCGACCCGCCGCCGCGGCCTCATGAAGGACCGTTCCGCCGAAAACGCGCGGTCTCGCGTCCGCCTTCGACCAGGCCGCGAGAAGGGGCCGCAGGACGTCGACGCCGAGGCGGTGAACGTTGCGTTCACATATGTGGAAAATCTGATCGATTCCAGGGCCGTCCTCCTCGCCCGCGGGCGACAACTCCGCGACCAGGGCCGGGTCGTTCAGGAGTATGGCGTCGATCAGGGTCCGGCGGGCGCCGCGGTCCAGGAGCAGCCGAACGACGTCCGCCCGCCCTTCGGACGCGGCGACCGCCAGGGGAGTGGTCTCGTTCCAATCGACGTGGTCGAGATCGGCTCCGCGGTCCAGGAGCAGGGCGACGACGTCGGCCCTCCCGTCGGCGGCGGCCACGGTAAGGGCCGTTTGGTGGAGATCGTCGATCCCATCCACGTCCGCGCCACGGTCCAGAAGGAACCGCGTCATGTCGAGACGTCCGGACCCGGCCGCGACCATGAGAAAGGGGTACTCGAAGCAGAGTCCGGCGTCGCCGGAGACGTCGATCGTCGGGTCGGCGTCGAGGATCCGCCGGGCGAGCTCGACGTCGCCGAGGACGGCGGCCTCGCGAAGACCGTACCGCCCGCCCGCGGCCAGCAGCAGTCGCGCGACCTCGTCGTCGGCGCTCCATCCCGGACGGATCGACCGAGTCGCGGCCATGGTCATCGGCGTCCGGCCGCGCGCGTCGGATCGGTTGGGATCGGCCCCGCGCTCCAGCAGAAGGCGGACCATGGCGGCGTCGCCGTCGCGAGCGGCCAGGAACAGCGCGGACTCCCCGTCCCGATCCTCGGCGTCGACCGGGACTCCCTGGTCGATCAGCCCGCGAACGGCGGCGACGTCCCCGCGGGCGACGGCCTCCCGCCAGGCCAGCCGGCGATCGATCCCGAGCAAGGCGTCCGGACCAAGGGGCACCCGAACGCCGAGGAACACCGCCTCGACGTCCGGCTCCAGGCCGAACCCCCGCAGCCCCTCGTGAAGCACGATGCCGTTGACCAGACGCGATTTCACGTCGCTCGTCGCCACCGATCCCATCATGGACCCCAGCGCCTCGATCGTCTCGTACCGCACGCGGCCCTCGACGGGCGGCGCCTCGGGGCCCATGAGGCGCGCGAGGATCGCTCCCAGGTCGCGGTGGAGCCGTGCCAGCGCCGCCTCGTCGACTTCGATCCGACGCGCGGGGAAGGTGGCGAGCGGGCCGAAAGGCTCCTCGTCGAGATCCAGCACCGCCACGGCGTCGGCCCGCGTTCGCGCCTCCGCGAGCGTTCGAAACGCTCGATACTCCATCGACTCATGCGAGTGTTCGGCGAGCCACTTTCTGAGCTGGTTCTCGTGCGGAGGGCCCGCCTCCGGGATGTCGAACATGGATCGATCCTCCGGAGAATTTTGACTTCGCGACGGAATCATGAAATCCCGACCCGGCCGCCGCGGATCATGGGAGTGATCGGGGATTCCGTCGCTCTTTGACAAGCCGCGTGGATCGAAACCGGGCCGCCGGGCGGAACGACGTCGCCCAAGCCCGTCGGACGACGAGGCCCGTCGAAAAGACCGTCCGTCACGGATTTCGGGGTGGTGAACACTACGGCCTTCCCCCCTCGCGGGGGAAGGTGGCCCGAAGGGCCGGATGAGGGGGGGCGAATCAAAAGGCCGTCGGCGCCCACCGCCTGTCGGACTGGCCTTCGCGAATTCCAACGGTCGTCTCGCGCGTCATCCCCCTCATCTGACCGCCGCGCGGTCTGTCTTCCCCCGCGAGGGGGGAAGACCGTTTGCAGCCCCCAAAAACCGTGACGGCCCGTCGAAAAGACATTCGAAAACGACGAGCGAACCCAACCGGCCGGATTCGCAAGTCGTTGTCTTTAACACGTTTACCTATCTGTCACGGCGAACTCGCCGGCGCGAACGAACCCGTCAGAGGCCCTCGACCTCCCAGCCCTTGCGGTAGGTCTTGCGGACGAAGGCGTTGGCCTCGGCCACGTTGGGCGACTTGAGCGCCTGGGGGTCCCATCGCAGGGTCGTCCGGGGGAAGCGGGTGGCGAGGCAGCCCAGAAGGACCATCTCCGTCAGCGGGCCGGCGTAGGCGAAGGGGGCGGACGTCTTCCCCTCGCCGCGGCAGGCGTCGACGAACTGGCGGTAGTGGTCGCTCCCGCCGGGTTCGGGGAGCTTCGTCTCCTTGAACTTCTCCTCCGGCAACAACACCGGCGCGTCGATGTACGGGGAGTACAAAACCCCGTCGGTGCCGATGTAGATCGACCCCTGATGCGAGATCTTGCGCGTGCCGAGCAACGCCTGGACCCACTCGGAGGGGCGGGCGCCGCCGTTGTACCAGTGGAGCGAAAGTTCCTCGGTCGTGTGCGCCGTGCCGGGGAAGACGTAGTGGACGTGGACGTCCAGGCTCCACGAGTCCGAGCCGGGGCCGTCGAGCGCCGAGCGGATCGACTTGGGCTTGGTCAGCCCGGTCGACTCGAAGACCGGGTCGAGGATGTGGCAGCCCATGTCGCCGAAGGTGCCGGTGCCGAAGTCCAGCCGCTTCCGCCAGACTCCCGGATGATAGTAGTCCTTGATGAACGGTCGCTCGGCCGCCACCCCCACCCAGCCGTTCCAGTCCAGCCCCTCGGGAACGGGGTCGACGCGGTCGGGACGGGGGTTCAGGTCGCCCCAGTCCTTGCCGCTCCAACTGTGGATCTCCTTGACCTTGCCGATCGCCCCCGACTGGATCGTCGCCACCACTTGCCGATGCACCGGATGCGAGTGGATCTGGATGCCCATCTGGGTGACGAGGTTCGGATGACCGGCGGCGAACTCGGTCAGCCGGCGCGCCTCGTAAATCGTCTGCGTCAAGGGCTTCTGCGTGTAGACGTGAAGACCCCTTTGCATGGCGCTCATGGTGATTGGAGCGTGCATGTGGTCGGGGGTCGAGACGTTGACCGAGTCCAGCCCCTTCTCCTCGTCGAGCAGCTTCCGCCAGTCCTGGTAGACCTTCGCGTCGGGGAACCGCGCCTTGATCTCGCCGACGCGGGACCGGTCGACGTCGGCCACGGCGACCAGCTTGAAATACGGGCTCCCCGCCAGGCTCTGGACGTCCGCCCACGCCATCCCCGAGGCCCCGAAGCTGGCGTGCCGCACCGTCTCGCTGGGCGCCGCCAGCGCGTGGCGACGGAACACGGCCGGCGCGGCGAAGGCCGCGACCATCCCCTTCAAGGCGGCGCGTCGGTTCAAGTCATGGACGGACATGGAGACGTCTCCGGTCGTGGGTGGGTGTTGGGCTCGGGAAGGATCGGGCCCATCGTAAGACCGGCGCGAGACCGACGCAACGAGTCGGCGGACCACGATGGCGACGGGGCGAGGGCCCAGTCCCGCCCCCCGCCCCCTCCGCTCTCGCTCAAACCCGTAGGAACGTCTTGGTCCGATACAGATGATAGAGGAACAGCCATTTGACGGCGAGCGTCCCGACCGCCGCGACGATCGGGACGACCGGGTCGCTCAGGAGCTTGAGGGTGCCTTCCAGGAAGAAGTCGCGGATTTCGCCGAAGGGGATGACGCTCTGGGCCATGTAGATGGTGATCGCGTTCATGCCGATGACCACGAAGAAGAACGACCAGCCGCGGAGCCTCCAGACGTCGATCACCAGGTAAAACAGCCCCAGAAGCAGCATGCTGAAGCCGCCGGCGACCAGGACGAAGGAGCTGGTCCACAGGTTCTTGATGATCGGGAAGTATGGATTCCAGCCGTAGCCCGCGGCGACCGAGACCACCCCCGCGGCCAGCAGGCCGACGACCTTGATCCCGCCTCCTCGCGACGAGAGGAGCCACTCGCCGGCCAGGACGCCGATCAGGGTGGTGGCGACGGCCGGGACGGTCGAGAGGATCCCCTCGTTGTCGCCGTAGCCGTAGTAGCTCTGGAAGATCCGCCCCGGCAGGACGTGGCGGTCGACCCAGCCGGAGAGGTTCGTCTCCTTGGAGTAGTCGCCCCGGATCCCGGTCTCGGGGGCGGGAACCAGCCCCAGCAGGGCCCAGTAGCCCAGGAGGATCGCCACCGCGGCGACGACCTGACCGCGCGTCTTCGTGAACATATAGATGAACGCGGCGATCCCGTAGCAGATCGCGATCCGCTGGAGCACCCCGGCGTACCGCAGGTTGGCGAAGTCCCACCGCTGGACGTGGTTGTAGAGGAACGCCAAGAGGAGCAAGAGCGCCACGCGGCGGACGGTTCGGACGACCGCGAACTTCCGGGGGTGCTCGCCGGTCTGGTACTTCTTCAAGGAGAACGGGATCACCGCGCCGACGACGAACAGGAAGAGGGGGAAGATCAGGTCGTAGAACCGGAAGCCCTCCCATTCGACGTGATGGAACTGCTCGCCGATCGCGGCGGCCTCGGGGGTGGCCCACCACTTGCAGAGGGCGCGCGCCAGGGAGTCGCCGCCGATGATCCAGAACATGTCGAAGCCGCGGAGGGCGTCGATGGAGACCAGCCGCGGCGGCTTGGTCGACGGCCCCGGCGTCGGCGGGGGCTCGGCGGTCGCCGTCGCGGTCGCGACCGCCTCGTCGGGGGCTTCGTGGAACTCATCGCCGATCGCGTCGCTCTGGATGTCTGTCATGGTTCCCCCGTCGTCGGGCGTCGGTCGTCGCGGACGGCGACGATTTTAACCCGGCGGCGGGGGCGCGTCGATCGGACGGCTCGGTCATTTCGCCAGGGGGGGGAAGTCGGCGGGGACCGGGAGCGTAACGTCGCCGGTGGCGGCCCACTCGGCGCAGCGGACGATCAGGGCGCGGAAGTCGGCCGCCTCGATGGCGCCCAGGTCGTCCCCCTGGGCGTGGCCCATGACGTTGGTGACGACCCGACCCTTGCCGAAGGGGACGGTCCAGAGCATCGGCTCGTTGGCGCCGGTCCCTCCCTTGGCCTTGTCTGAGAAGGCGGCGGCGAGCACGTCCATGTTCCTGGCCGGCCCGCGCTGGCCGTGGTACAACTCGTCGACGGCGTGGGTCCACTTCGCCGGCAGGCCGCGGGTGATGGGGTGGCCGGGCTTGAGCACGGTGACGACGAAGGCGTGCCGCGCCCCGTGGCCGGCGCCGGGGCCCTCGCCCTTGGGGGCGCGGACGATCCCGCCGTGGTCGTCGACGGTGATCCGGTCGCCGAAGTCGGCCCCGCGCCAGCCCAGGCCGATCATCTCGTTGTACGCCGGCCAGTCCGGGAAGGCGTTGTTCGCCGCGTGCATCACCACCAACCCGCCGCCGTCGGTCACGTACTCCTCAAGCGCCTCGCGGACGGGGGCCGGCCAGGCTTCGCCGTTGTAGTTGGTCAGGACGACGTCGAACTTCTGGAACTCCGGTCGGAACGAGTCCCACTCCGACTCCTTCGCCCCCGCCGGAGGCGACGTGACCACCATCGCCTGGAACCGCCCCGACCGCTCCAACTCGTTCTTCAAAAGGGGCGTGGTGGTCTTCCAGGAGTGGTTGTTCTGGCCCTCGACGATCAAGACCTTCAACTCGTCCGCCGCCTCGGCCCCGATCGCGAGCGCCGCCAGCGCCGCGCCGAACATCGCCCGCATCAACATCCGTCGCATGTCGCCGCCTCCCGAGTGGTGGGAACCGTCCCAAACGCGAACCGTCCCCAGGATACCGCGACGGCCGGCCGCCGCAACCGCCCCGCCGCCGAAGCGCGACGGGGTGGGGGACCGGATCACTCGACCGGATCGTTCGCCGCGCGGAGGTGTTCGGCGACCTCCTCGGCCGACAGCGCCCGGTCGTAAACGGCGATCTCGTCCAACAACCCCTCGAAGCTGTTCGCGTGGTCGCGGCGATCGCCGAAGGTGAAGGACGCCGCCGCGGCCTGGGGCGCGGGGTCGGCGTCCGTCTCGATATCGAGCGCTCCGTCGAGATAGACGCGGACGCGCCGACCTTCGCGGACGAAGGCCAGGTGGCGCCACGTCTTCGGCGTCACCTCGGCCTCGCCGTCCGCCGGGGAGAGCGAGTACGGCTCGCATTCGGCGAAGGTCAGGCGGTTGGGCCGGTGGCCGACGCCCGTGCCGGTGATGGCGACCGAATCGCCCGCGGCGTCGTCCCGGCCGCGCTCGAACAGCACGCCGGCGACGACGCGGCCGGCGGGTTCCAGGCCGTTCCAGAACCAGAGCTCGACGGAGTAGACCTCCGGCGAGACGGGCAAATCGGCCGTCAAGGAGCCGCCGGCCAGGTGCGAGGCGCGGTCGATCCGGCCGTCGGGCGCGCGGAAGCCGGGTGTGGGGGGGCCGGGGAGGAACAGGGCGACGCCGCCGCGGCGGGTCGCCGGCCGCTCGTGGCCGGAAGCGTCGCGGGCCTCCGCGCCGTCCATCTCGTCGAGTCGCCAGAACGCGGCGGGCCGCGAGGCGAGGACGACCTCGGCGTAGCGGGTGGCGGCGGGCGCTTCGCGACGTCGGGGCCGGCCGGAGACCTCCTCCAACAGACCGACCGCGGCGTCGACGATCCTCGGCTCCGCCTGGACCTCAAGCCCGGCGGTGCGCGCCGGCCATGTGGTGTAGCCTCCCAGCGCGTGCTGCTCGGGGGTGGGGATGTAGCCCTCGCCGCCGTTGGCCAGTTCCATGTTCATCGTCAAGGGGAGGGGGCTTCGCGCCTTGATCTTCAGCCCGGAGAGGGCGTAGACCTCGTTGGGGATCGCCGCGATCCCCAGGTCGCCGATGCGGATCGCCTGGAGCTTCAGCGTCCGCTCGGGCTCGTCGTGGAGGAAGACGGCCTCCGCGGCGTAGACCTCGGGGATCGACTTCGGCGGCCGGTCGCCCATCGCCGCGACGATCGGCCGCGCCCACGCCAACCGTTCCGCGCTCGGCAAGCGGCGGCCCAGCGTCAGCGTCGACTCGACCATCGCCAGCTTCGGATCGCGCTCATACGTCTTGATCGATCGATACGCCTTCAGCGCCGAGTCGGCCACCTGGTCGGCGAAACCGTCCAGGCCGGGGTCGACCCTGGGCTTGCCGTAGTCCATCCACTGCTGGTCGCCGCTGGTCCCCTGCGACATGATGCAGGCCGGGGCCGGGCCCTCCGGCGCGATCTTCCGCGCCAGGGCGTCGGCGAACCGGCCGTAGTAGTCGGCCGAGACGGGGCTGGAGCCGAAGTAGTGCATCGAGTAGTTGGCCAAGACGGCGATCGGCCGTCCCCCCGGCTCGCGCAAGGCCAGCACGGTGAGCGCGGGGTCGGACGGGCCGGAGGGGGCGATCACGTCCGGGTCGACGTGGCCGGGGTGCATGTTGGCCCGGACGGTCTTCGCGCCGAAGGGATCGTCGATGATCCGATCCGGACGGCGAATCCAGCGCCTGGAGTGGGTGTGTTCGGGGTCGTCGACGGCGGCCCAGCCGGCCTCGGCCGGGACGACCGCGGCGGCGGCCTTCTCGATCGCCTCGGCGATCTTGCCGGGGAGGAACGCCGCGTAGGCCGGGTCGACGGGGGTCCCCAGGGCGCCCATGCTGGAGGCGGCCGTGTGGGTGTGGGTCGCCGAGACCAGCATCCGGTCGACGGGGATCCCGGTCGCCTTCGACGCCCTCGCCTTGGCGTCGTCGATCAGTTCGCGGGGCATCATGCAACTGTCGACGACGACGATCGCCAGCCGGGTCATGCCCTTCTCCAGCACGATGCAGCGCGCGTGCAAGGGGTCGCGGACCTGGTCGGCGACCGCCTGAAGGAAGCCGCCGTTGACGATCGCCGGCAGCGTCGTCGGCGAGACGTCCACCACGGCCGCCCCCGCGCGCAGGCCCGCCTCCTCGGCGGCCGCGACGGGGCCCGCGAGGGTCGCGGCGGACATCGCAAGCGTCAGCGCGGCTCGGATCGTCGTCTTCATCGAACGACCTCCATTCATCAATGGCGAATCCACTCGTCCCGATTTCAATCGACGTCCTCGCCCAACTCCCGCAGCCGCGCCGCCAACCGCTCGGCGCGGAGACGTTCGGCCTCCTTGGCGCGCTCGGCCGTCTCGGCGCGAAGGCGTTCGGCCTCCTGGACGCGCGCGGCGGCGAGGGCTCGACGTTCGGCCTCGGCGGCGCGCTCCCGGGCGTCGGCGGCGGCCTCCTGCATTTCCAGGGCGGTGAGGAAGGGGGAGCCGTCGGGGTGATGGAGCTTGAGGGCCTCCGGCCCCTCGTCGGGGACGAAGCGGACGCCCAGCAGGGGGCTGACCCAGCCGTCGAGTTCGGCCGCGGCGATCTCGTGAAGCCGGCCGTCGCGCCGGAGCCAGCCTTGAAGCGAGCCCTTGTCGGGGTCGTAGACGTAGTATTCCTCGACGCCCAGGTCGTCGTAGGTCTGGAACTTGCGCGCCATCTCCAAGTCGCGGTTGTTCGGCGAGAGGACCTCGAAGACGACCTGGGGGGCGACCCCGTCCTCTTCCCACTGGCGGTACGAGCCGCGGTCCCCCTTGGGCCGGCCGAAGACGACCATCGCGTCGGGGGCGATCCGCGACTTGACGTCCCCCTCCTTGTAGTACCAGAGCAGGTCGCCGGCGACGAAGACGTCGGGGCGGTCGCGGAACAGGTATTCCAACCCTTCCTTGATCAGAAAGATCCAGCGGAACTGGACCGTGTTGTCGGACATCGGCTCTCCGTCACTGTCGGGGTAGAGGGCCTGGTCCTGTCGAGATCTCAGGGTCGTGCTCATGTCGGGTCCGCCTTTTGCGTTTCGGGTCGCGCTTCCCGCTCGCGCCGTCAGTATGGCGTGAAGGCGCGTACAGATCAAGTCGTGGAAAGTCCGCGGCGCTTGGGGATGGAATCGCGGTCGTCCGCTTGAATACGATGGCGACGTGGCGAGGCGCTTCGGGGCCGTTCGGAAACGGGGTGGTTCGTGGCGGTCATCTGGATCGTGGGCGGGACGGCGGCGCTGGCGTTGGTCTACCTGGCGTGGACCTACAACCGACTCGTCGCCCTGAGCCGGCGGGCGGACGGGGCGTGGAGCGACATCGACGTCCAACTCAAGCGGCGGTGGGACCTGGTTCCGGCGCTGGTGGAGACGGTCAAGGGCTACGCCAGGCACGAGTCCGCGGCGCTTGAGGACGTCGTCCGCGCCCGCGCCGAGGCGACCCGCGCGGCCACCGTGCCGGAGCGCGGCGCGTCGGAACTGGGGCTTTCCGGCGCCGTCGGCCGGTTGTTCGCGGTGGCCGAGGCTTATCCGGACCTCAAGGCCGGCCAGAACTTCCAGGAGTTGCAGCGGGCGCTGGTGGACGTGGAGGACCACGTCCAGTACGCCCGGCGATACTACAACGCCGTGGTCCGCGACCTCAACACGCTGATCGAGGGATTTCCGTCGTCGCTGGCGGCGTCGGCCGCGGGGTTCGCGCCGCGGTCGTTCTTCCAGATCGACGAGGGGGAGCGGGCCGCCCCTCGCGTCTCGTTCGACGCCCCGCCCGCGCCCGAGGCGGGGGAGGCGCGACCTTGAACGCGACCATGGGACGCGCGGCGAGGCTGGCGGTCGTCCTGGCGGTCGTCCTGGCGGCGGCCGGTCCCCGACGGGCGTGGGCGGTCGACGACGGCTGGACGATCGCCGGCTTCGACGTCGACTTGACCATCCGGCCCGACGGCGCGCTCGACGTCGTGGAGACCATCGACGCCGACTTCTCCGCCCCCAGGCACGGCATCCTCCGCGAGATCCCCGTCCGCTACGACGTGGGAATGCACCAGTACGACCTGCGGTTCCGGCTCCTGGGGGTCGACGACGGCGAAGGGTCGCCCTGGCCGACGTCGGTCGCCTTCCAGGAGAACCTGGCGCGGATCTGGATCGGCGACCCCGAACGGACGGTCGACGGCCGACGGCGATATCGGATCCGCTACCGCGTCGATCGGGCCGTGATCCGGGAGGGGAACCAGGCCTGGTCCGAGGGGGGCCACGCGGTCCTGCGCTGGAACGCCACCGGCACGGAGTGGCAAGTCCCCATCGGCGGATCGCGGGTGACGGTCCATCTACCGCGCGATCTGGACGACTCCCAACTCGCCTACGAAGCCTGGGTCGGCCGGTTCGGGACGTCCGGCGGCGCGTTCCGCAAGCGCCGGGTGGACGCCCGGACGATCGAGTTCCAGACCGGGCCGCTGCGTCCTCGCGAGGGGATCACCGTCGAGGTGGTCATGCCCGACGACGCCGTCGCCCGGCCGGGGGTCTTGCGACGCCTGCGGTGGTGGCTGACGGACAACTTCCCCTACGCCGTCTTCCCGATCACCGCCGCGCTCTGCTTCCTCGCCTGGTTCTCCAGGGGTCGCGACGCGGAGGGGATGGGCTCGATCGTCGTCGGCTACGAGCCCCCCGACGGCCTCTCGCCCGCGGAGGTCGGCACGTTGATCGACGAGCGCGTGGATTTGAAGGACATCTCGGCGTCGATCATCGACCTGGCCGTTCGCGGCCACGTCCGGATCGAGGCCCAGGACCGCGGCGGCTGGTTCTCGGCCGGGCCCGACTACCGCTTCGTCAAGCTCCGCGGCCCCGACGGCCTCAAACCGTTCGAGAAGCGGCTGTACGACCAGATCTTCCGGGGGGGCGCGGACTCGGTCCTCCTGAGCGACCTTCGGGAGAAGTTCTTCCCGGTCCTGCCGGGCGTCAAGGACGACCTTTACCGGACGCTGAGCCGAAACAAGTACTTCGCCGGCAATCCCGAATACGTCCGCAACGGGGCGCTCGCGGTGGGTCTGCTGCTGGTGGCGGCGGCGACGGGACTGGCGGCGGTGGTCCAACTCGCGATGATCGACCGGATATTCTGGGTCCCGGTGGCGATCGCCGGGATCCTGTCGGCCCTGACCGTCGCGGCGACGAGCCGCTACATGCCGCGCAAGACCCGCAAGGGGCGGATCGCCTGGGAGAAGGTCGCCGGGTTGGAGGAGTACATCCGCCGGGCCGAGGTCGACGACCTGCGCGAGCAGGAGCGCCGGGGAGTCTTCGAGCGCTTGCTTCCTTACGCGATCATATTCGGGTTGTCGGATCGCTGGGGCAAGGCGTTCGCCGACCTGTACCGGACGCCCCCGGACTGGTATCGCCCCGCCCGCGGCGACGACTTCTCGACGTGGGTGCTGGTCGACGACCTGGACCGCTCCATCTGGATGATGAACCGGACGTTCCCCACCCGCCCCCGCGCCGAGCCGTCGACCCTCTCCGGCCGCGGCGGCGGCTACTCGTGGTCGTCCGGCGGCTTCGGCGGCGGCGGCCGATCCGGCGGCGGCTTCGGCGGCGGCGGCGGATCGTCTTGGTGAGCCCGCCATAAAGGATGACATTGACAAACATTCCTTCTCCCCTTGAGGGAGAAGGTGGCCGAAGGCCGGATGAGGGGTGGGCGGGACCGGAAGCCATCGGACTCGAAGTCGCTTTCCTCCCATGGCTTCCGCCGAAACGCGACGCCGGTCGACCCCTCATCCGGCCCTTCGGGCCACCTTCTCCCTCAAGGGGAGAAGGGAGTACGCATGCTCACTTGCGATGATTTCTATTGGAGGAAGCCATGACGCGACGATGGACGATGGCGGCGGTCGGGTTGGCGTTGGCGCTGGCGGGCCCGATCGAGGCTCGGGCGCAAGCCGTGGTGAAGGTCGAGGGTCGCGTCGTCGACGCCGACGGCAAGGCCGTCGCGGGCGCGGACGTGGCCTCGTTCTGGAGCGTGGACGAGAAGACGGGCGACCTGAAACCGTTCGGTGGCGCGAAGACCGACGCCGACGGCCGGTTCGCGTTCAAGGAGGAAGTCTACTTCCCCGAACTCGCCCTGGCCGCCTACGACGCCGGCCGCGAGCGCGCGGGCCTGGCCGTCGTCCCCAAGGCCGACTTCGACAAGCCGGTGGAGGTCCGTCTGGCTCCGGTCGTCCGCGTCCACGGCAAGCTCGACAGCAAGGGACTGGGTCACGCGCCGCCGTGGGCCAACATCTACCTCTTCACGCTCCCCGAGAAGGCGCGATTCCTTAGTCGAGCGAGCCAGGACATGGAGTTCTCGCTCGTCGCCCCGGCGGGCGAGTACGTCCTGGACGCCTACGGCAGCGACGTCCTGAATGTAAAAAAGCCCCTGACCCTCAAGCCCGATCAACCCGACGTCGACCTGGGGACGATCGACCTCCCCGCGCAGGCGCTGGCGTTGCTGAAGGGGAAGCCGTTTCCGGATTGGAAATTGGCCGACGCCCGCGGGGTGGACAAGGACGTTTCGATCGCGGACTTCAAGGGCAAGTGGGTGCTCGTCGACGTCTGGGGCTACTGGTGCGGCCCCTGCGTCCGCCAACTCGGCGAGCTGATCGACTTCTACGAGGAACACGAGGCCGACCGCGACAAGTTCGAGATCCTCGCCCTCCACGACGGCTCCGTGAAGGACCTCGCCGAGATGGACGCGAAGACCGAGGGGACGAAGCGATCCGTCTGGCGCGGTCGCGACCTGCCGTTTCCGGTCCTGCTCGATGTTGGCGAGGGCGGCGAGCAAGGCGCGGGTCACGGCGAGACGATCGACGTCCTCCAGATCCAGGGGTTCCCCACGTCCCTCCTGATCGACCCCGAGGGCGTCCTCGTGGGCCAGACGAACGCGGCGATGCTGGCGAAGAAGCTGCCGCCGATCCCGATCGCCCGCCGCATTCCCCGGGCGCTCGACCGCTTCGTCGCGCTGGGGACGGACTCGACGCCGCTGGAGAAGGCGATGGAGTTCTTCTCCCGGGAGGCCGACATCCCCATCATCCTCGACGAGGAATCGCTCAAGGCCGCCGGGGTGAAGCGCGACGAGAAGACCTGGCTGAAGCTCGGCGCCGGGTTGTCGCTGCGAAGTTGGCTGGGGCTGTCGCTCGACGCCCTGGGGCTGGACGTGAAGCCGGCCGACGACGGCCTCCACGTCGTCAAGGCCGAGGGCCCTCGCGAGCAATCGCCGCTGCAACAGGCGACCAACCGCGCCCTCGTGGAGAAGCTCGCCAGGCCGGGCTCGTTCACGATCGAGAACGCCGAGCTTGAGGACGTCCCCGGCATCCTGGAGGCGGCGACCGGCGAAAGCTTCGTCCTGGATCCCGTCGCCCTCAAGGCCGGCCGCCTCGACCCCCACGCCCGAGTCTCCGGCGCGGTGAAGGACGCCCCGCTGGACAAGGCGATCGAAGACCTTCTCAAGCCGATCGGCGTCCGCCACGTCGTCCGAGACGAGGCGATCCTGTTCACGAAGTGAGCCGGCGGCGGGCGGGGGTCGCGGCGCTTCGGAGCGAGCGGCGAGTCGACGGACTGCAAACCGATGCTCGTCCCGAAGCGCAACGACCCTCACCCGGTCCTGCGGACCACCCTCTCCCGGTGGGAGAGGGGATTCCATCATCATGTCTTCGGAAATCGATCTTCAGATCAATTCCGCGATCGGCTCGTTCTCCATCGGCAGGATGGGGATGGGGCGGCCGGCCTTGTCGTTGATGAAGGCGTGGGGGTCGAGGCCGAGGTTGTGGTAGACGGTCGCCAGGACGTCGCGGTAGTGGACCGGGCGGCCGACGGCCTGGGCGGCGATCTTGTCGGTCGAGCCGATCACCTGGCCCACCTTCATGCCGCCGCCGGCGAGGATCGCCGAGTTCACCGGCGCCCAGTGGTCGCGGCCGGCGTCCTTGTTGATCCGAGGCGTCCGGCCGAACTCGCCCCAGACGACCAGCGTGCAGTCGCGGTCCAACCCGCGCTGGTACAGATCCTCGACCAGCGCCGAAACCCCCTGGTCGAACAGGGGCATGACGTTGCGAAGATGGCCGAAGTTGTTGCCGTGGGTGTCCCAGAAGCCGTAGGACAGGGTCACGCACCGCGCGCCGGCCTCGACCAACCGACGCGCCACCAGGAACTGATCGTTCCACATCGGGCCGCCGTCGCCCAGGTGCTTCGGCGAGCCGATCCCGTAGCGGGCGCGGAGCCGGGGGTCTTCTTGCTCGACGTCGAGCGCCTTCGCCAGCGCGTCGGAGGTCAGGACGTCGAACGCCTGCTTGTAGCACGACTCCATGCCGTCGACCGCCGCGGCGTCGACCGAGCGTCGGAAGTCGTCGAACTGGTCCAGCAGGCCGCGACGCTCGGCGAACCGATCCGGCGAGATTCCTTGCGGGAGTTGCAAAAGGGCCAGGTCGTCCCCCTCCATCCGCGCCCCCTTGAACGCCTGACCGAGGATGCCGGCGTCCGGAGTGTTGTACGGCCGGTGCTGCATCACCGGGGCGAGGTCCACGAACGGCGGCGTCACCGGGTTGACCGCCCCCTGGACCCTGGCGACCACCGACCCGAAGTGCGGCTTCCCCTCGCGCTGGGAGACCACCATCGGGAAGCCGGTCATGCTCTGGAAGCTGGAATGCTCGTCGATCTGGCCGACCAGCGACCGGATGATCGCCATCTTGTCCAGCGCCAGAGCCGTCCGGGGCATGGTCTCGCTCAGGAACACGCCGGGGAGGCATGTGGCGATGGGTTTGAACTCGCCTCGGATGCCGTCGGGGGCGTCGGGCTTGGGGTCGACGGTGTCCTGATGGGCCAACCCGCCGGTGAGGTAGATCATGATGACCGACTTGTGGTTGTCGGCCGTCGCCCCCTTCCCCTGGGCCGCCAGCAGTTGCGGCAGCGCCAGCCCCCCCATCGCCAGGCCGCCGACCTGGAGGAACGACCGCCTGGAAACCCCGTCGCAATACCGCCCGCCGCCGCGCGGTCCCCAAAGCGTGAGCATGATGGCGTGCCTTTCGTCGTCCGTCCCGACGGGAAATTGTTTAACGGGAGTGTAACGTGGCGCGTCCCCCCTGACAACCCGCGGCGCGGGAATCGCATCCGGATACGACGATCGCCATCGACGAACCCCGCCCCATCTGGAGGACCCGACCATGTCGACCACCGAGAAGACCGACGCGGAGCACATGACCGGCGCCAGCGCCCAGCGCTGGGAGCCGGCCGACGAAGGCGCGGTCTCCGTGGCCGCGAACCAGTCCCCGCCGGGAAGCGAGCGTCGCCCCGAGCGCGACAAGAGCGAATCCAAGCCGTCGGAGGACCGGCCGAGGCGGGACCGGGAACGGGGCGGGGGGCCGTCGCGACCCTAATGGATCGGGCTTTCCCATTCGTCCCGTCCGGGAAGCGGGCGGTCGGCGCGAATCTCGCGCTGCCATTCGACGGGGTCTTCGATACTCGACGGGCCGCCGGCCGCGGCGAGGGCCTCAAGCGCCGCGGCCATCGCCCGACCGTCGCTTTTCGAGACGGCGGGCGTCAGGACCGTGACGTGGACCGGAACGTCTCCGGGGGGCAAGGGCGGCGGCCCGTCCTTCCCCCAGTCGAGCTTGCCGTCGCGCAAGACGGCGGTATATGTCGGCAACATGGCGCGGCCTCGATTTGCAGGGGTACTCTCCATGAGCGTATCCCGGCCGTCGTCGCCCGGCTACGCCAGCAGCTTGGCGACGACGTCGCCGTCGACGTCGGTGAGGCGGAACTGGCGGCCCTGGGACTTGAACGTCAGCCGGGTGTGGTCGAAGCCCAACAGGTGCAGGATGGTGGCCTGAAGGTCGTGGACGTGGACCGGATCCTCCACGACGTTGAAGCCCAAATCGTCGGTCTGGCCGATCGTCTGGCCTCCCTTGATCCCGCCGCCGGCCATCCACATGGTGAACGCCTGGGGATGGTGGTCGCGGCCCATGCTGCGACCCAACGCGGCGTTGGACTCGGCCATCGGCGTGCGGCCGAACTCGCCCCCCCAGACGACCAGCGTGTCCTCCAACAGCCCGCGCTGCTTGAGGTCCATGACCAGGGCCGCGGCCCCGCGATCGGTCAAGCCGCACTGGACCTTGAGGCCGCCGGCGACGTTGGAATGATGGTCCCAACCCTCGTGGAACAGGTTGACGAAACGGACCCCGCGCTCGATCAGGCGGCGGGCCAAAAGGCAGTTCATGGCGAACGACGGCTTGCCGGGCTCGGCGCCGTACATGGCCAGGGTGGCGGGGGACTCGCCGGAGAGGTCCATCAACTCCGGGGCGCTCGCCTGCATCCGGAAGGCCATCTCGTAGGCGTTGACCCTGGTGGAGATCTCGGGGTCGCCGACGACGCCCAGGTGCTCGCGGTTGAGGTCGCGGATCAAATCCAAGGAGTCGCGGTCGAACCGACGGTCGACCCCCGCGGGGCTGGCGACGTCGAGGATTGGATCGCCCTTGGAGCGGAACGGGACGCCCTGGAACGAGGTGGGCAGGAAGCCGCTGGACCAAAGCGCCGCGCCGCCGCTGAGGCCGCTGCCGGAGGAGAAGACGACGAAGCCGGGAAGGTCGGCCGACTCGCTCCCCAGTCCGTAGACGGACCAGGCGCCGATGCAAGGGCGGCCTGGGAACGGCGATCCGGTCTGAACCAGGATCTGCGCCGGGGCGTGGTTGAACTGGTCGGTGGTCATCGACTTGACGATGGCCACGTCGTCGACGATCTCGGCCAGGCGCGGAAGCATCTCGGAGAGTTCCGCGCCGGACTGGCCGTGCCGCGAGAAGCGATAGCGCGACGACATCAGGCTGGCGTCGGATCGGATGAAGGCGTAGCGCTGGTCCTTGACGACCTCGGCGGGGATCGGCTTGCCGTCGAAGCGGGTCAGCGCGGGCTTGGAGTCGAACAGGTCGAGTTGGCTGGGGGCGCCGGCCATGAACATGAAGATGACCCGCTTGGCCTTGGCGGGGAAGTGCGGCGCGCGCGGCGCCAGCGGGTCGGCGGCGGCGAGTTCGGCGAGGTCGGCGGCGGAGGAGGCGAGGTCGGCGGCCGACGACCGGCCCTGGGACTGGACCAACAGGCTGGCCAGCGCGATCTTGCCGACGCCGACGCCGCAGTCGCGGAAGAAGTGGCGGCGCGTCCGCGCCAGGTTCCAGGCCGCCAGGCGGTCGAGTCGGGGATCGTGGTTCATGGCGGGGCGCCTCCGGGGATCGGGCGGGGGGCGTCACGGATTTTGAGGAGCGATCTTAACGGCCTTCCCCCCTCGCGGGGGAAGGTGGCCCGAAGGGCCGGATGAG
>ERZ778018.1008-NODE-1008-length-28796-cov-17.261543_pt1 | contig 28796 bp, 29 predicted proteins | sample MGYA00375748_ERZ778018 | MGnify/ENA primary metagenome ERZ778018 (study PRJEB29350, sample SAMN05509839) | bioreactor metagenome | biome: bioreactor; material: wastewater | place: South Africa: University of Cape Town | collected 2014-04-22 ... | reverse complement strand
GACTCGGTCACCGCGTCAAATGCGCCGACCGCAGCCTCCTGAAGCACGGTCGAATCCGCCCAGGAATCATTGCTCGTTACGACCCGCGCGATCGAGCATGACGCCGCCCACTGCCGCGCCGGATCCCCGGACGCAAAAGCGACGGCCCATTCCATTTCCTTCGCCCGCACCTGGACTCCCGCGCGGGCATTGTCGTTGGTATCCATGGCCGGCAGCGTCGCCGCCACCCGCAACCTGAGCGCATCCCAGCCGCAACCTGCCCGCTTCCTGGGCGCAACTCAGGCAGGTGCGAGGGGCGCGTCCTGGGATTTCGGAGGCGCATCCTGGCGTCGTGTAGGTGCGTGACCTGCGCATCCTGGAACGCCGACTTCAGGATGCGCTCAGGATGCGCTCGGCGCAGGAGCTATCGCAGAGACCGTTGCAGGAGTACCGCCCGGCACTGCCCATCGCCAGATCGAGGCACGGGGTCCGTGCAACGCCAGCGGCGTTCAAGCCGCCGTCAGCGCCGCATTCACCGGGTACCGTTTAGCCGCCGTGTCCCGGCGACGACGACCGGACGGCCCCCACGGGACGCGACCCCATTCGCCGCACACGTAACGCCAGCGCGACCGGAAGCGTCCCGGTCACGGTTCCGCTATCGGCGTTGACCTTCCAATATCACAGTTGGCGCCGATTGGTAGAACCGCATGGCACACCACTGCGATGGTGACCACTTGATGGTGTGATGGATCCCGTGAGCAATCCCAGTGGAACTTCGCTAGCTGCCGAGTTCGCTCCGGCTGGTCGCCATCTGGAGTGGTGGCCTGTCGACGCGATGCGGTCGATCGCACCGTTCCCGGTTGACTGGGTCCGGATCGTTGAACTAACGCCTGGCCCGGCATCGGACGTTCGATGCTGCGCACTCATACCCATCGAAGATGTCGATACAGAGCTGGCCCGGCCGCAGTGCGTGGCCAGGGAGGTTGGCGAGGTTGAGATATTTGACGGGATCTTTCACGATGGGATGGCCGATCGGTTCGGTGGGTGTGCAGAGTTCTTTTGTCAGGTGAGATGGCAGGAGCCTGCGACCGTACCCGCCGTGGAGTGGGCGCTGCCGTTCCTTTGGTATTGGCGAGCCATTCGCCGAGGCGACCAGTGGATCTATCTCGACTCGGCTGGACGGGACGTCGAACTGGCAAGGGTGCGCGTAGCCGCGCCCGACGATTACGCGGTCGAGGTCCGGGCACTCGCTCTTCGTCACTACCTACACCTTCGAGGCAGAGCGATGCTGCTTGCCGTCCAGGTCGATCAAGACCATCCGGGTACAAGTGAGGTGGAGCGCGAGGAACATCCACTGGCGTGCGGCTGGGCGTCGATGGAATTCCAGGTCTACGACTACGACGGTGCCGATGGCGGAAAGCCGCTGGCCGCGAGCTCACTGCACGGCCAGTACGTTGTCCTCCCGGCAGACGGCGCGCCAGGTCCAGCATGGTGCACCGACGAAGAGCCAGATGACTACCCTGAGTTCATTTATGGCCTCAACGCATCGACAGGACGTCCCTTGACGGTCCAGCCCACGACCGACAACACCGGGGTGGACGGGAGCCCCGGCCCCCACTTCTGGACCCGGATCTACTTCAACGCCCAGGTGCTCGATCGCTATCTCGCAGAGCCACGCCGGTATACCGTCACCGGAAGTCGCATCTCCTGCCTGCATGTCTGGAGCCTGTCCATCGGGCGAACTTCCGACAATCTCGTGGAAGTCGATCTCTATGACCTTTCTCGCATGCCATGGCGGGAGTGGGATCACTGGCGGGCACACAACGTGGCTCCGGCAGGTGGCGATCCCGATGAAGGCAAGCTCCGCCGTGAGCGGCTCAACCAGGTGGCGTCCAGCCCCGATGTCGTGCGGGACATCCGAGCGGCGCTCGGTCGGGCAAACAACGCATCGCAGCGTCGTTTGGGTTGGCCTTTATGGCGACCGCTCGCCGAACCCACGGCTACCGAGTGGGCAGCCCTGCATCCCCCCGTTGTCAGCGACAGGAGCGCCCTGCAGGGCCCCCTACTCACGCTGTCAAAAGTTCTCGTCGACAGCATCGACTCCTCACGGCTCAGGAAAGTGCTGCGCACCGAGCCGCACAGGGATGCGAAGAGCCTCGCCCTCCTACAGCAGTACGTCGATGAACTGGACGGTCCCGAGGACGCAGTGCAGCCGCTGCGCGAACTGCAAGACCTTCGCTCACAGGGTGGCTTTGCCCATTACACCGGTAGCTCCGCCGATAAGGCGCTTGCCCGCGTAGCGGGCGGTGCGACTCTACCGACGGAAATTTTTGAGAACATCTGCGTCAAACTGATCGGCGCAGTCGACAGCATCGCCATGGTGATTTCAACAGCAACGGCCGGATGAGACGCGCGGACCACGACCGGCTCACCATGTAGGGACCGCTCTCGCCGCCAGGAGGTAGCGCTGTCAGACTGTGCACCTATCCTCGTCCTATGCGCCGCGCCTACATCACTTCCCACGTCGACCTACGCGACTCTTTCCGTCTCGCCGCGACGTGGGCCGGCAAAGATTCCCCAATTACGATCATTGGCCCAAGCACGAGCGCGATCGAGGCGTCGCCATGGCTGGAGCACACCGGCTGGCCCATTGGGACGACCAGCAACCGTCACAGTCGATACACCGCGCGGGCTCGAACCGGCGTAGTAATCGCGTGGTGCCTGCACCTGGACGAAGTACTTAACATCGAGCGTCGCGCTGAACTCGACGGGCTCGCTGTGGTCCGCGGTTCCAAGGGCCACGCGCCCTGGATCACAGCCCATCGCGTCGAGTTCCTCGGTGGCGAACCTGTCCCTCCCGTGCCTGAAGCAAGCGCTCCGATCAAGGCGATGATCGAGGGGATTTCGCTGTTGCCGGTGCTCAATCAAGGGCTCATCGACTCCAGGGAACGTTCGATGGCAGTCCAGGCTCTCACCTACATGCGCGATCGTGGCCACATACTGGTGCCAAACCAGCTGGCCGTCGAAGCCATCCGCAACCAGTGGCCCGGTACGAGCCCTTTGGAGCTGGCGGACCTTGCCAACCAACTGAACGCGGGCAAGCACCTGCGCTTCGGGCAGCGACTGAACCCTTTGACGCTCGCGCAGTGGGCCTCAAGCTGACCGACCTTCTGCAGTGCGCCGCCGCAGACAGCGGGCTCTACTGCCGTCTATCCGACGACGACTCGGATCCTTGATCGCCGTTTAGCGGCCGCAGCCGCGAACGGGTCGGGGATGCCATCCGCATGCCCCGATCCGTGCGCAATCCAGCGGGCCAAGTAGACCTTGGTCGGAGCTAGCCGGGTCCTCGCCGTCGAGTCCTTCTGTCAGAGCGCCCGCCAACGCTACTTGCCGAAGTGCCCCACCAGGGCGGATGAACACCGAAGGACCCAGGCGCTCCGCGGGCCGATCGGTCATTGGAGCTGCTGAAAGTGCGAGAGCAGCGCTTGTAAAGTCTGATCCACGTGTTGGCCCTGCCATGCCGCGACGTAGCCTGAGCGCCGACCGCGGGCATCACCAGAGCCTAGCCCTCGCTCAGGTGGGGGAATCTTGTCAGCGTCCTGCCACCGGTAGTGCGCGAGGCGGGCTGGCAAACGGATCGGGAGAACTGCATCGGGATGTTCCACAGTCGTCTGTACTAGATCGTGGGTTATCCGGTTCCGAGCGTAACGCAAGCCGTCGAGCAGTTGCGACTCTTCCCGATCCGGCCGATCGCGCAAGTTTGCAGTTGCCTCGTCCAGGCAAGATGCCCAGAACAGGGCCTCCCCGATCGTCGCGAAGCGCAGCGCACGTTCCGAGATGGCTGCATCTGTCGCAAGAGCCGTTGCTCCTTCCCAACGATCGATGGCGAACCCTAGCGCCTCCAAGCACATACGCCGCTCACCATCTGAATCACCGGTTGTCACACGGTCAGGCTAATTGAGGTGCTATTAATGGTGCCACTTTCCATCGCGACCGGACGCCGCATCACATCACCAAGCCGATCGGTGACCGGTGAGAGAACGGCTTACGGTGCCGACGCACCGGGACGAAATGGACAGCGTCAAAATCGAGCGCGCTGTCCCTTAGCGGGATCGACAAGCGGATCTGCTGGCCTTCCTTCCAGGAATTCAGCACAATTGAGGCGGCAGCTGATCGAGATCGATCAACGACGCGAACCCGGCACGAATATACACGAGGGCACACGATGATCCTGACCCAGATCCAGATCGAGCGGTTTCGCAACTTTATCGACGCGCAGACGATGGACGTTGAGGAACATGTGACTTGCCTCGTCGGAAAGAACGAGTCGGGCAAGACGACCGTGCTCAAGGCGCTGCACCGGCTGAACCCGGCGAACGCGAGCGACGTGTTCGATGTTGTAACCGAGTACCCGCGACGACGTTTGTCGCGTGATCGACAGGCGCAAAACCTGGGAGAGGTGGAGCCGATCACCGCATGGTTCGACCTCGAACCGGGCGATGTAGCTGCTCTCAAGCCCATCCTTGGTTTCGAACCGCCAGAAGGAGCCCAAGTCGTCGCTGCGCGCAGCTACGACGGCCAGCTGAGCATCGACATCTACGCAGACGTCGCAGCCATCGTTGCCGCCGCGTGTAAGGACATTGGTGTCGACGATGCGGACCGGGATGCGCTGACTGGGCATACTCTCGATGAGGTCGGCAGTGCAGCTCGCCAGTTGGCGAAAGACCTCGAAGCCGCGAGCGAACAGGCCCGCTCGAACGCCGTCGCGAAGCTTCCCAACGCGCTTAAGCCTTATGTGCTTCTCACGACGGAGCAAATTAGCGAGGAGCAGCATCAGCAAATCGAGCCACTGCTCCCGCGGTTCTTCTACTTCGACAACTATGCTCTTCTACCCGGCGATTGCGACCTGACGGAACTTGCCGCGCGAGCTGCCTCAGGCAAGCGCAATCGCGGCGACGAAGCACTGCTAGCGCTGTTGCGCCTCGCCGGTGAGGATCCCGCTAGCCTGCTAGACGAGAACTACACGAGCCGCAAGGCAGAGTTGCAAGCAGCCGGTGCCGATCTAACCGATCAGGTTTTCAAGTACTGGAAGTCCAACGACGCCCTAACGGTCGACTTCGATACCGACATGCCGATCGTGGGCAACGATTCGGACGGACACCCTATTCGCCATCGGTTCCTCAAAATCGAGTTGCGCGATGAGCGTCACGGCGGCGTCAGCACCAACTTTGAGCTGCGATCTGCAGGATTCCGTTGGTTCTTCTCATTCTTGGCGGCATTCAGCGTTTACCGCGACGATCCGAAACGCGTTGTCGTGCTACTCGACGAGCCTGCAATGAGCCTTCACGGCGAGGCACAGAAGGACTTTTTAAGCTATATAGTCGATGAGCTTGGCGCGAGGCAGCAGGTTCTCTATACGACCCACTCACAACACATGCTTGACCCGACACGTTACGAAACCATGCGTGCCATCCACGATCGGGCCACACGAGAAATCCCTGAGCTTGGCGTCGTGATTACGCCGGTCGACCTCTCCGCCGACCGCCACACGATCCTGCCCGTCGAGGCAGCGATCGGCTACTCGGTGTCGCAGCACCTCTTCCTCGGCACCGGGCCGCACCTGGCCGTCGAGGGCAGCAGCGACTTCGTCTACCTCCTGCGCCTCTCCGACCACCTCGCCCGTCTTGGGCGGACCGGCCTGGACCCTCGGCTCTCGATCATTCCCGTGGGCGGCGTTGGCAACATGCCTGCCTTCGTCGCCATCATGGGACGGCGCCTCGACGTGCGCGCGCTCGTTGACGGCGCGGATACCGTTTCGACAGCGAAGAAGGTTAGTGCTGCTGCCGAGGCTGTCGGAATCGACGCAGACAAGATCGTCGTCCTAGGAAAGCTTGGCCACGGCCTGCCAGCGACCGCCGACATCGAGGATCTGTTCACGACTAAGGACTACCTCTGGCTCTACGATCGCGCGGTCGCACCGATCAGCGAAGCCGATCTGCCAGTGACGTCCGAGCCAATTCTGAGACGGATCAGCGTCGCAGGGCATGCTCAGTTCGATCACGCAAAGCCTGCGCACTATCTCACCGGGAACCTGACTGAGTTCCTCGCTCAGGTCGACGATGAGACCCTGGATCGGTTCGAGACACTGTTCCTGAAGCTGACAGTCTGATCTGAGCCGCTGACGGACAATTGCCGCGTAGCGCGGCCCTGTCCATTGACAATACGCGCAGGAAGAATCCATCGGTCCGCATGTCCGACCTTCAGTCGGCTCCCGTATGGGCGTCACCAGGGTGCTGGGTGTCCGCTCAACGATCCCGTTGCGACGATCCGGCGATCTTGAAGCGGTGTCCGATCCGCCCCTCTACCGATGTCGCCGTTCAGCGTTCCTCAATCGAGTTCGGCTCGCTTCCGGATACGGTCGCCAGGCGATGGTGCGGTACTTCGGCCCTGCGGTCGAGGTGTGGCAGCTGATCGGCTGGCTGTGGGCGGCGGGTTGTCGGGAGCGGCTTGTCGCCCCAGTGCTCCATTCCATCTGTGAGCTGCATAGACGGATCGATGAGTGGGTTCCGGGCCTTGACGTCTATGCATATTGTCGCGATATATTCAGGCTATGGATGTGCGTCCGGTTTCGGAGCAGGTGTTTTTCGTGTTGGCGGCGCTGGCCAGCGGCCCGCTGCACGGGTATGCGGTGCTTGCCGAGGTGGCGGAGCTATCCGCCGAACGGATCCGGATGCCGGTGGGCACGTTGTACGGGATCTTGGATCGGCTGACCGCGGCGCGGCGGATCGAGATTGACCGCGAGGAGATCGTCGATTCGCGGTTACGGCGCTACTACCGGTTGACTTCTGACGGGCGGAGCCTGTTGGAGGCGGAGGTGGCCCGGCAGGCGGCCAATGCCCGCGTGGTGGCGCGACGGCTTCGAGGTGTCACGCGGCTGGCCCTGGCGACGTCATGAACACCGCCGACCCGGGCGCGCAGTCGCGCACGGATGCCGATGGTGGCCCGGATGGCCGCTCCGCCGTCGACGGGCCGTCGGCGTTGGAGGTGCGATACAGGCGGCTGCTGCGTCTGCTTCCGCGCCCCTACCGGGACGCGCGCGGCAGTGAGATGGTCGCAACGTTCCTTGAAGCGCAGGAGCGATCCGATCCGGACAACTTCGATCTTGCCCTGATACATGGCTCGCCCTCGTGGACGGAGCGGTGGTCGATAGTGGCACTCGCGTTGCGTCTGCTACTGGCTGATCCCACCGGGCCGGTGCGCTACCGGATGCGCTCGGGTGCGCTGCGCCGGTCGCTGTACGGGTTTTTGGTTCTGGCGGCCGCGATCGCCGCGGTGAATCTGATGTTTCGAATCGTTTTCGTCCTGTGGCCGCCGACGGCGTTCGACGCTTCGCTGCCGATGGCCGCGCGTTTCGGTCTGCCTCAGGTCGTGGGTGTGTGGCCGTCGATCGATGCGTGGGCGTTCGCCGCGTGGATCCCGGCGGCCGGCTTGGCGCTGCGGGGCGGCCGAATTGCTCTGACATGTGCCGCCGCATTTGCCGCGATCCCGACCATGGTGGCCGTCGTCGGCGTCTTCACCGCCTTCGGCTACTACTGGATCGCGGAAAGTATCGTCACCGTGTCGATCTACGCCGCGGTGACTCTGCTTCTGGCGGCGCTTGCGGCCACCGGCGGGGAGGTCACGGCCGGGCGGAGCCGAATGTGGCTGGCCACGGCCGGCGCGGCAGCCGCCGCCCTAGCCGTGATTCAGGTAGCAAGTTACGTGGCGCTCTACCCGAGCTTCGCCGAGGGCGGGGGCAGCTCGCACTGGTGGCTCCTTGCGCTCGGGTGGGCAACGGTCGACGAATACGGCCTGTGGTGCTGGGGAATTGTTCTCGCGGCGTGCATCATCGCGATACGGGTCAAGCGTTCCGGCCCTGCCCGGGGCGAAACGCTCCTGGGCCTGGGCTACCTGGCCGGCGCCGTCCTGGCGCTGCGGTTGGCCAGCGGTATCCCGCTCATCACTAACCTGGCCGCTGCGGCACGAAACGATCCCACCCACAGCGCCGACTACCTTGGCGCCATCATTGGAACCGTCACGCAGATACTGCTGGCCGCGGCGGTTGCGGTTGTCGGTCTGACCGTGGCACGCCGAAAGTCCCGCACGTTCCCGCCCGTCGACTACCGACTGTCGATCACGGCCAGCCACCGCGAAACCCCCACGCCATAACGGTGCACCAAGACAGGAGCGTGATGAGAGGTAACCATCCGGAAGGCTGCGGTTCCATTCGGCGACGATGGCTTCGGAGTGGAGCTTTGGGGTGCCTGGCGTTGAGCGCGGTGGTGCTGACTGCGTGTGGTTCCACGGCGGTCGGGCCGACGTCCCAGGCTTCGACGCCCGGCCCAGGTACGCAATCGGCGGTCACTCCTTCGGCGGACTCGTCGACCGAGATGTCGACCCAATCCGGTTCACGTTCGGTGCCACCCCCGGCTGTGTCCTCGCCGTCGGCGGGCTTGACGACGACGGCGTCGCAGCCCGCGCCGACGCCGGTTGATGTGTTGTCGTTTGCGGGGGTGCACATGGTGAGTGCCACCGCGGGCTGGGCCGTCGCCGACGCCGGTGTGCTGTACACGACGGACGCGGGTGGGAGCTGGCAGGTGCGAAATCCTCCCGGCGTGGACCCGGCCGATCTGCGGCCGTCGCCCGCGACCCGCGCGTGGGGCAACTCGGCGTTCGAGGGCACGACCAGTGCGTGGGTGACGGTGGCGTCGCCCGGCACGATGACGGTGTTCCATACCGTAGACGCCGGCCTGCACTGGTCATCGGCAGTCGTCGGCCCTGAGACCGACGCCGGGATGACGACAACCGATACCCCGACCGTGATCGGGCTGAATTTTCCGACGCCGCACGACGGGTGGCTGATGGCCTCAGCGGGTGGAATCGCAGCCGGCGTCGAGGACATCGAGCTGTACCGGACCGCCGATTCCGGGGCGACATGGACACTGCTCGGCGCCGCCACCCAGCAGCGGCCGTCGCCGACCGGCCTGCCGGCCGGAGGCGTGAAGACCGGCATCGCGTTCACGGAGCAGGGACACGGATGGCTCACCGGATACCGCGGCAGTCAGCCCGAACTGTGGCTGTATGAGACGGGTGACGGCGGCCGGACATGGCATCCGTCGGTGCTCCCGACGCCGCCGGGGATCAGCGCTGCCGGATCGCCGCGCAGCTACCCGCCACGGTTTATTGACGCGGACAACGGCGTGCTTCCGGTGAGTTGGCCGGGCAGTACGAGCACTACCGCCTTCTACGTCACCAACGATGGCGGCACCACGTGGCATCCCGAGACGCCCATCGAATCTGGCGATCCCATGCAGGTGTGGAGTTGGCCCACCACCGGGGACGGGGTGGCCGCCAGCGACATGACCTGGTGTGTGACGGGCAACGCCGGCCAGTCCTGGCACTGCGAGCAGTTACCGGCCGTCTTGCGGGGCATCAGTGACGTCGATTTCGTCTCCCCGCAGCAGGGCTGGTCGGTCGCCGCTGGCGAGCTCCTGACGACGACCGACGGGGGCGACACCTGGACAATGGTCACGACCCAGCCCACGCAGTGACCCGTACGACAACAAGCAGTCCTGCTTAGCAGCTATATCGGATAGCGATCCTTCACTGAAACTGCGGTTCGAGGCCCCAACCAGGGCGCCAACGACCGACAGCGGAACTGCGAACGGCTAGGGCAAGCACGGAGAGGGCAAGGTGGCTGGACCGCCGATGGCGCTTACCTCGCGTGTATTCGGGTAGCGCGTCACCTCTGCCGGTGGCGTTGGATGCGAGAAAAATTACTGCGCAACCGCACCGGTGGCTGACGCGTCATCGGAGAACATTCCTCGCGAGGGGTCGGTGACCGGAGATGTTCCGTCAGCGTTTTTCGCCTGTCTTCGCGCGCATCGGTGTCGCCGCTGCCGCGGTGCTCGTTGTCGCGGCCTGCGCTCCTGCCGCTCGAATGCAGGCAGGCAGTTCGCAGCCCGACCGCTCCCGACCCTCGTCGTCCACCTCGGCTCCAGTCGAGTCGGCCGCGCCTGCCTGCCCGTCAGCAACACTCGCTATCCAACCTGGACCGCCGCTCTCCCCGCAGACCGGCGAGCATGGCGTCATCCTCGCCGTCTCGAGTACGTCGCCGACCCCGTGCACGGTTAGCGGCTACCCCACCGTCACATTTCTTCGGGGAAAGACACCGATTCCGTTCGTTTACCTCGAGGGCAAAGGACAATACGTCACACACCAAGCGCCGGCTCCGGTCACCGTGGGCGCCGGCGCGGCGGCCTACTTCTTGGTCGCGAAGTACCGCTGCGACGTCGGTGACGCCGAACAGTCGGATGGCGCCACGGTGACTTTGACCCACAGCGGTTCGGTCCATGCCATTCCCGGCTCGTGGCTCAGCGGACTGTTCAGCTTATGCAGCGGCAACGCGGACCCTGGCAATACTGTCGCCGTATCGCCGTTCGAACCGAGCGTCCGGCTCCTATCCAGCTGATCCGGCCTGCTTGTCGTAAGCCGATCCGCACCGGTGATTTCGCGATCATGATGGTGACGGCGCTGCGGGCCGCGCGGACGTCACCGGTTCGCGTTGGGCTTGAGGTCGGGAGTGGCCCGATGGACCGTGGGTGCTGGCAGGGCTCAAGCCCGGTTTAGCTGCGTAGCTGTTTAACTGCACAGCTGCTTAGCAGTGCTATTCTGGGCTCATGAGTTCTCCTATCAAGCGCCGGTACCTCGGCGTCCAGGGTCGCGGCACGATCGCGCTGCCCGCCGACGTCCGTCGCCGGCTGCATCTGGATCAGCCGGGCGCGCAGTTGGAGATAACCGAACGCGCCGATGGCGTCATCGAGTTGCGGGCCGCCTTACCCGTACCGGCCGATCAGCGCTGGTTCTGGGACAAGCGGTGGCAAGAGCGTGAACGCGAGGTCGACGAGCACGTCGCTGCCGGCCGGGTGATAGTTCACGATTCGACCGAGGACTTCCTCGGCCACCTCGACGAGCTCGACGCCGAGTGAAGTTCGAGACCACCCCGGCGTTCGATGCCGACTATCGCCGTCTGGGGCGCGAGCACGCGGCGGCGTTCAAGGCCGTCGTCCGGGAGAAGTTTGCGTCGGCGTGCGATGCCTATGCCAAGGAGCCGACCACACCGTGGCCTGCATCCTTACGCATCAAGTCCGTACGGTCGGCTCCTGGCATTCTCGAAATGATGTGGTCGTTCGCCAGCCCGGACGGACGCGCGACGTTCGAGCTCGTCACCGTCGATGGTGAGATGCGTTGCCGTTGGCGGCGTGTCGGCGATCACGACGTCTTCAAGAAGCCCTAGGTCGACGAAGGTTGCCAAACTTCTTTCGGTCAGCGATCGGCTTGCGGTTATGCTGCGGTGAGGGTGATGTCGTGGGTCCCGACTGCGAGTCGTAGGGGCAGATCGAGCGCTTCGGTGACGCGCTGGAGTGTTCCGAGGGTGAGGTTGGCTCGGCCTGCCTCGATCCGGGACAGGGCGGATTGGGCGATGCCGATCCTGGCCGCGAGTTCGGTTTGTGTCAACCCTGCGTCTTCGCGGGCGTCGCGGATGGCGATCCCAGCTCTGAGTGCTGCGCGCAGTTCGGCGCGACGCCGATCGTGTACGTCTCGTTCGGCGCCGGTCTCGTCTTGGCGAGCGGTGGCGTCGAGATCGCTGAATTTCATCGTTTCTGGTCCTTTCCCGTGTTCTTGGTTTGGTGATCTGCCTGGCATCGCGCCAACGCGGCTCGGGCGCGGGCCACTTCCTTGGCTTCGTTATTGCACTGCTTGTGGAACACGGTGAGCAGCACGATGATCCTGTCGGGGCCGAAGTAGTAGCTGATCCGCCAGGACCTGCGGGTCATGTCGAAACGCAACTCGAACAGGCCCTGGCCGAGCGGCTTCGAGTGCGGCATCCGCAACCTGTGCCCGAGCTCGGCCAGCAAGTCCACGTGCGCCGCCACGATGTCGCGCTCGTCGGGGTGAGGTCGAGATACCACTCGGTGACCTCGGGCTCGGTTTCCACCTCCCAGTCCATGATGTTTACGTTATATCATAAAGCTCATAGATTCATCTGCAACGGCTCTTGCCGCTGCCGGTGACCGGGCTGCCGCTGCGGGCCGGCCCATCTATGGAGGTGCGCGATGAGCGCGCTACTTGTCGGGTACGCCCGATGCTCCACCGAGGAGCAGGATCTCACTGCCCAACGCGACGGGTTGGCCAAGCTGGGAGTCGAACCTGATCGGGTCTACACCGACCACGGCTTGACGGGCACCAACCGGGAGCGACCTGGCCTGCGGGAGGCGCTGGCCGCGTGCCGGGCGGGCGACACCCTGGTGGTGACGAAGCTGGATCGGCTGGCCCGCTCGCTGCCCGACGCCCGCGCGATCGCGGACGAGTTGACCGCCCGGCAGGTCAGCTTGAACCTGGGCGGGTCGGTGTACGACCCGACGGACGCGGTCGGCAGGTTGCTGTTCAACGTGCTGGCTATGGTGGCCGAGTTTGAGGCCGACCTGATTCGGCTGCGCACGAAGGAGGGCATGCGGGTGGCCAGGGCGAAAGGTCACCTGCGGGGCAAGCAGCCGAAGCTGTCCCGCCGCCAAGAGGCGCACCTGGTGTCGCTGGTGCACAGCGGAGAGTACAGCACCGCCGAGGTCGCCGAGCTGTTCAACGTTGGCCGCTCTACCATCTACCGCGCGATCGAACGGCAACATCGCGAAGCTCGCGCCGACCTTGCCGCCGCCCACCGCTGAATCGCCCGGATGCCGGTGTCCCGCATGCAGCACCCATGCGGGACACCGGCGCACGGACCCCACGGACGGCGCAGTCGTCACCGCTGATGGTTCGGCAACCGGGACGACCTCGGGCGCCTCGGGGCCCGCGACTTGCGGCCGCGTCGTGGCGATCAACGCCCTAGCCACTCGCGCCGAAGTTACCATGAACCGATGAAATGGCCGGCTGAGAGAAGCGCGATACGGAGATCTCCGCGGCTATTCGCCTTGTACGTGGTGGTCGGTCTGCTCGGTGTCGCTTGCAATATTAGCGTCGCGGTCGGGGGCCCGCGTTGGCTTTCTCTCCTGGGTTCGGTACTGGTCTTTGCGGGCTTAGTGATGCTTTCTGTATTGATCTTTCGGCACCGCTGAGGCGAGATTACTCACGCAAGCAATCGCCCTAACTTCATGTCGATGCGATGGCTGGTGCGATAACCGCACCGCGTGCGGCATCTCGCCAATGACGGTTTCACGCTCCCGCAGCGGCCACGTTCAAAGGTGGCTCTTGCCGCTGATCGATCGTGAATCGGCAATTCCGCGATCATGGCCCGGACGGCCGCAATCGTCACCGCTCACGGTTCGGTCTACGGACAGTCCCATCTGCCGAGCAAATGCCAGACTATTGCTCTGAGCTGGATCGCTTGAGGCGGATCTCGATCTCGCCCATCGACTCCTTGAACGAGCTTACTTCGTCGATCTCTTTCAAGTGTGTGGCGATGACGCGATTCGCGGCAGTGTTTTTGATCTTCGGTCGCTTGCCGTCTCGTGCGAACAATGACTTGAACCAGCCACCAATTGCGTCTGCGATGGGTGACAAGTCCTCGATCGTCATACCGGTGATGGACAATGCCAGCAGGTTGGTGGACAAGTCCCGATCGATGCCAGCGGCGGAGATCCTCAGGATTTGGGGCTGGGTGAAGCGGTGCTTCCGCCCCAACGCGTAGCGGGCCAGAGCCGCGATGGCGTCTGGGGGACTGCCCGTTGGCAGGTATGTGTCGAATCCTTCGAGGATCCGGTCCTTGGCGGCGGCATCAACGCGAGGACTTTGCAGCAGTTCAACAACCTGTGCGGCGGGGACAATCTCGGGTGTCATGTATGCCGAAAACTTCACCGAGGTCTCGACGAACGGACCGACGGTGTCCCATCCTCGTCCTTGGACAAGCGCAAAGGAATCCTGATTGTCTTCGATCAAGCGATGCTCTAGCAAGAGGCCAGCCAGTGGCCCGTCCTCGAAAGGAACGTCACTCGGCGCGAGATATTCATCGAGCCCAAGACCAGCGACGAGCGTAACCCTGACCGCCGGATCGGGAATGCCGCTCGTTGCACTTAAGAGACGGACGCCCAACGCCGCACGTGCCGCTTGGCCAATACTCTCGAGTTCGGTCACCGAGCCAGTCCGAGCGAGCAGACTGCCGAGTGACTGGTCGATGGTGCGCGACCACTCTAGGTAGGCGACGACGTTCGCGTAGCTGGTCGGGAATCGGTCCGAGGCCGCGAGCACAGGCCACGTCTGCTTAGGCACGGTTGCAAGATCCGACACCCTTGCCGACGGAGCGGCCTGATCGATAACAGCGCTCAGGTCGTCGGTCGCGTTCTCGACAAGATCATTGAGAACCGTCGGCATTGAGTCGGTGCCGACGAGGCTGGCGCTACCCGCGACACCCGACTGGGCGTTCAAGTAGTGCCGAATATTCTCGATCATGTACTGGTATACGGCTGGCGACGGGTCTCGCAGTTGATCTAGTGCGATCGCGTTGCCTCCGGCCGCTTGTCGGAGTGTCTCAGCTGAAATCTCGTACACGCTCGCGCGGACGACGGCGCAACGAATGGGTTCGCTTAACGGACCCAGCGAGGCTAGCCGGACGCGGGCACGACCGAGCACGGACACCGAGGACTCTGCCCTGTTGGGGTCCTGCTCGCGCGTGAGCGACCCAAGTTGTGGCGCTACCCTCTCGATGAAGGTCCTTGCGTCGGAGTCGACGGCGTAGGCGATCGAGCTGTCAACCTGGCCTAGTGCGAGATCTACAAGCTTTGTCTTCCGAGTGTCATCGAGGTCTTCGCGGTTCACCAAGAATGTAATGATCTTGGGCCAGGTTGGCGCCAGGCGCGAGATTGCCGCATCCACCTGCTGCCCACCCGCGAGATAGGCGGTCCAGAATGCGGACGCTTCCGAGTCAGCAGTCCGCGACAATGTGGCCAATAACACCTCAGCGCGGGGGTCGCCGTCGCTCAGGAGCTGGTCGAGCAGACTCACGTTGAAGGCGCAACGCTCCCGGAGGATGTCGTCTCCACGCTCGGCCAGGATCGCCTGTACGTCGTCCGTGGCGAGAACGTAATCGACGTCCATCACGTTTCGGTCGACGTTGCGCAGTATGAAGTTCAGCGCCTGAATGCTGACCCTATCAGCGTAGTAGTTCGACGTATACAACACGAAGTTCTGGTCGAGGAACCCTCCCTCGATGAGTTCACGGGCGAGACCATCGCCGAGTTGCCGCTGCAATACGCCCCGGAACGCGCCGTCTTCGAACGAGACGAGATCCGGCCTGTCGAGGAGGTCCGTGTAGCTGGCGTGTACGAGAAACTCACGATCCTCACCAGCTGATTGGAGTCGACGAACGGTCTGATCTCTCGCAGCCGCGTCCCAGTCGGCGGACGATAGCGGATCGCCGACAACTTCGCTCAGATCGGTCTTGCTGATGGCTACTTGCTGACCGCTGCTCGAGAAGTGCAGAACGACACTCTGGTCCGGGCCGGCGTCGGCGATCGCGCGCCACATCCCTGGATCGCCTAAGTCGTCGTTGGGCCCCTTTGTAATGCTGCCGAAAGCGAGTTGAAAACCAGGGTCGCGGCCGGGCCATACCTGTCGCGCGAGCCGGCCCGCGTATTCCGCGAGCCGACTCCCGAGCTCCTCGCTCCGCTCCGCGCCGCCATCGATCGCGGTCAATCGCTTCGTCAGCTCGGCAGCCGTGTTGTCCAGTTCGCTGACGCCTTGCCTAACCATGCGGCGACTCGCGTCGTAGATCTTGTCCAGCTTGCTCTGTCCAGCAGGGATCTGCTCGAAGTCGGCCAGCTGGAGATTCTTGTACAGCATCATCGCGAGTAGCCTGTCGTCGGTCAGCGCGGCGTGCTGGCTGATCGCGACCTTCTTGCGGAAGACGACGAATTCGTTGCGAATGTTCTTCACCAGACGCATGTCGGTCAGGTGCCGCGAACAGAGATCGATTAATCCGGGGCTGATCTTCGCATCGACATCGCTCAACACTCTGGCTACCAGTTCACGAGCGTTCCGATGCGTAATGAACGGAACAATAGGGATAACTATGTCGAAGAACTTGGTGCGGTTCGCGGGCGCGACTTCCAAGACGGCACGACGGGGATCCGCGCCTCGCTGGTTGTCGTCGGACCCAAGTATTGCGAAGATACTGTCCTTAATTGCATAGATGAAGCGAATGCTCCGCGAGAGCTGCTTCGATGCGTTGAGCAGAGTATTGAGTGCACGCAGCGTCTCGAAGATCTGGGGATCATCAAACCGGTCGATGTCCTCGAAGATAACGAGGTCTCGCTTCGTGACCTCAAAGAAGTAGATGATCTCATCGAGATACTGGTCAAAGTAGGTCGTGCTGGCCGATGACAGCGCAATGTCCGCGGTCGCGACCTTGACGCTCTTGACCGCGATCCGATTGTGCGCCAGGGCGAGGACCCCGAAAGTGGCCGCGGTCAGAACGATGAACAGGACTAGCTGGAACCAGAGGCTGGGGCTGTTCACACGGAACAGGGCAGCGAGGTTTCCCGTCCAACCAGCAAGGAAGAAGGTCAGCCAGACTGCCAGACCGCCGAGTGCTCCCGTTGCCAGGCCCCGCCAGAATCCGAACCGGCCGAGCCGACGGAATCGCGAGCCCCGCATCTTCTCGGGTCGCTCGCGATACAGAAGCTGCTTGACTATTTCCTTTTGGATGCGATTAGTTGTCGAGTTCTCGCCACCTCCGTCGCCCTCGGGCAAGCCCAGGGTCGAGAGCGACACCTCAACGACCTTTTTCTTGTGAAGCGATGCGACCTGACGCAAGACGCTGCTCTTGCCGACTCCGTAGCCGCCGGTGACGGCGATGTTCTTGATGCGGTCGCCCTGCCCGAGCGCGCCTTCGATCAGCTCTACGTAGTACTTGTGATCGGCGGCGCGGTACTCTGGCGTCAGCGGTACGAGCTGACCGGACGAAGCGCTTTGCGACGCATCCGCCATGGGTTCATTCACCGCCCCGACGGGAGATCAGACCGAAGGAGCGCGGGCCGAACTCCTCACCGAGGACGATACGGCGAACCTTCTTTCTGCCTCGCACCTTCGCGAAGCTGAGAAGCAAAGATCCCGAGCAGCACACCTGGTCGCAGCCTCTTTTGACTGCGGTCGTGCCAACGACGGTCAATTGGGCAATCGGCTCGCACACCGCCTGCCGGGTGAAGAACTCACTACCCGATTTGCTCGCCGAGTCGATCGCTAGCCTATCGTCCACGCACGTACCCGCTTCCTGATCCAGAGCAACCACCTGGGTCAAGGATCGCACGCACCACGGGCGGGCCTCCGAGGTTCGTGCACGCCATCGTCTGCCCCTGTCGCCGATTGGCGATCCGCGACCGGACGCGTCAGCGCTGGTTGTTCGATACCCGGCGGTAGAACGCCCGCATGAGGTACGGGTGGCCGATGCGCTGGGCCAGCACCAGCCCGGTCGCTACGCCCAGCGTCGGCGACCAGGCGGCCCGCAGCATTGCCCGTGGCCGGTTGTCGCCCTGGCGGACCGCGGCGCGTATGGCACGGAGCACCAGGTCCATCCACGGCACCTGCAGCGCATACATCAATAGCTTGTTCCCGATCAGCAGCCAGCCCGGCTTCATCCGCTGCTCCGCGGGCAACTGCCTCGCCTGGGCGGCGAATCGCCAAGCGTAGTCACCATGCCCCGGGCGCCCCATCCTGTGAGTGTGGCCGTTCGGCTCTCCGATCCGCAATAGCGGCGGCGCCTCCCCATGAAGAGATGGTGTGCACGATGTTGGCCCGTCCCGGGGATGGCTGCGTTCGCCGCGGCGCCGGCGGGGGTGTGGCACGGTGGAGGGTGTGGACAGCGACGGTCAGGGCGCGGCGGCGGACTGCGGCACGAGCGGCGGCGACAGCGTGCCGCCGTCGGTACACGGTCATGTCATGTCCACGGGTGCGGTCCATGTTCGAGCCCTGTGGATCGTGGCGAACCTGGTCATCGGATCCCTCGTGTGGTTCGCTGCGGCGTTCTTCTCGATCCTGGCGTTCCGGCCCGATCCGAAGGATCCTGCCCCGAGCGTCTACGACACCGTCGTGCTCGGCCTGATATTCACCGTCGTCATGGTGGCGGTGGCGCTGATACCGTTCGTCATTGTCAATGCGTTGTTCCGGCTCTTCGACAAGAGCCTGAAGCCTCGCGCCTACTGGTGGTCCTCGGCGGCGTTGGGAGCCGGAGCAGCAGCGGTCGACCTCGGGTCGCACTTCCTGTTGTAAGCAACTGGCCGACCCCGCCCTCTCACTATCCGCATCCGTCCGCACGCGGATCCGCAAACGGTGCCGCTCGTAGTGGCGCTGACGGAATCGTCAGCCTGTCGTGCTGAGTGGGATGCAAATCGGGTGGAATCTCATCCTGCGGCGTCCGACCGGCTGCAACTGATACCGACTAGAGCGGGCGTATCCGATTGCCGATCGGCTTTCGGCCGCGGGTGATGTCGGGGTGGAAGTGAGGGTGAGTCGTGGACGCCGTGACGTATACCGACGCCGCACCGGTGCCCCTTGCGGGGCACCGTACCCGGTTGGCGGGGCGCCGCAAAATTTCGAAGCACGGCCCTTAGGGTTAGCACATGGCTAAGGTCGAGGACTATCTTCGCGAGCACCTGCACTCGTTGGCCGGCCCCTACCTCTTCGTCGGTGCGGGACTTTCCCGCCGCAACGTCGGTTTGGGCGACTGAAAGGACCTGCTCAGCCACTTCGCCGACATGACGGGCCAGCCCTTCGAGTACTACCGCGGCGCGGCGGGCGATGACTACCCGAAGGCGGCGTCCATGATCGCGGACGCTTTCTACGACAAGTGGTGGAGTGACCCGGAGTTCGCGGACTCCGTGAAGGACTGGAAGGACTCGGTGACCGCCCGGGACTCGCCCCTGAAGTATGAGGTAGCGAAGTACACCCGCACAGCGATGGACTCCTTCTCCGTCCCGCGCGGCCTTGAGGATGAGTTCGAACTGCTCAAAGATGCCGTGATTGACGGCATCATCACCACGAATTACGACCGGATGCTCTTGGAAGTCTTCCCAGAGTTCCGGCCCTTCGTTGGACAGGACGAGTTGCTCTTTTCCGACACACAGGGCATCGCCGAGATCTACTACATCCATGGGTCGGAGCGCCGACCTGACTCGCTCATCCTCACCGCCGACGATTATGCGGACTACAACGCCCGGAACGCCTACCTCGCAGCCAAGCTTGCCACCATCTTCGTAGAGCACCCAGTGGTCTTCCTCGGCTACAGCCTCGGTGACCCAAACATCCAGGCGCTTCTGGGGTCGCTAATCACTGGCCTTCGACCGGAGAACGTCTCCAAACTGCAGGATCGGCTGATCTTCGTGGAGTGGAATCCGGCGGAGCCGCCGGACATCGCCACCACGGTGATGAACGTGAGCGGGGTGTCGTTGCCCATCATCCGTGCCACGGTGCCGGACTTCACCGAAGTGTTTACCGCGCTCGGCGCCCGAGACCGAGCTATGCCTGCCCGCATTCTCCGGATCCTGAAGGAACAAGTTTTCGAGCTAGTGAAGAGCAACGACCCCGACGGACGTCTGGTTGCGGTCTCCGCGATCGAGGACGACAGCGACACCCTAGATGTGGTGTTTGGAGTCGGCGCGAAGATGACCGCGGTCGGCGTTGTCGGCCTCACGCGGTGGGATCTCATGGACGAGGTGCTTGAGAGCCCCGACCGTGGCTTGCCCTGTGACCTGGTCGTCGGCAAAGCACTGGCTAAGCACGCGATCACTACCTATGTGCCCGTCTTCAAGTTCCTGGTCGGCGCGGGCCTCTGGAAGGACGGCCAGTGGCTCCCCAACGTCGCGGTAAACGCGGCAGCTAAGAAGCGTGCGGACAAGTACGCGGGGATCTTCGGCAAGCTCAAGCCGGAGCCAAATCTCCTCACACTGGCCAAACTGGAAGCGGATAAAGGAGTGGAAGGCGTCCTGAACAACGCCATGAAGTTGCCGTCGCTAACAGACGATGTTGAAGGACTTCGGGAGTTCCTTACCCGCAACAATGCGCTGCGGTCCCAAGATTGGTGGGCTACCCAGTTCGCGAAGGCCACAGTGGCCTACGACTGGATGCGCTATGGCCGCGGTGGTTCCTGATTGCGGCCGTGCAGCACCCGCGGTCTGAGCGGGCACTGCACACGTGCTGGGCTCACCGCACAACAGGTGCGTCCATCTTCGCGGAGTGAGGCGTCGCTCCGTATGAGAACCAGCGCATTTAGGGAAACGCTGAACGGTGACGACGAGAAGCTCTGCGGCCGGCCCTTACGATGAGCTGCTCATGTCGGGTAGCCCCGGCGCATTGCTGCGCCGGGGCCCCCTCAGCACCCGGCGCACGGCTTTCACCGCACCGGGCGCAAGCAGACCCGAAGGAGTCACAGGCTGGCAGAAGCGTGGGGCCTGGGGTCGGGTGTCCGGCACCAGGCGTGTAGGAGGCGGAGCGCGGCGGAATCGTCCGGTCGACCAGGCGCCGTGTCGGCCGTGACCGCGTTCTTGCGGACGGCCTCGCGGATGGCCAGGGTCCACTGTTCCCATTCGGGGGTGCTGGGTTCCTGGTCGGCGGCGAGCAGCAGACCACCGCAGGCCGGGCATCGCCAGTGCTGCGCATGAAGCAGGCGCTGGCTGACCCGGTCGAGTGGTGGCGTGGTGCCTCGTCGCCGTCTGGTCCAGTAGGTGGCCAGGGTCGGGTCGTCGGGTGACGCACCGCCTGGCACCAATCGGTGTCGGACGATCTTGGTCCAGCCGAACCGCAGTAGGTAGGCGCCGGTATCCCGGTCGCCGAACACCCACCGGTCTTGACTGGACCTGTTGAACCGGCCGAAGTAGCGGTGGAAGATCCACTTCCTCGGCTTGTTCGGGTGGCTGTGTTTGGCCCACTTGTAGGTGAGTTGCGAACACGCGGTCGGCGTCGTGTGACGACCACAGCGCCGCCGAGAGTGCGTTGACCGCCGCGGTTTCGTAGCGTTGCGCCGGGCTGATCATGACGCCACCTCCCGGCCGAGGTCTTCGCGTGCAGGCTGACGATGAGCCGTCGAGCGGAGGCGTAACGGGATGGGCTTCGCCATGCGGGACCGGTCTGCTTCGGCAATCGAGTTGACCGGCCGGCCGCGCCGCTCTTTGACCAGAGCGCGTATGACGGATTGGGCGCCGCGGTCGGTCTCGGCCGCGTGCCGGCCGTGGTGGGCCTCGATCCACACCAGGCCCTGCCATCCCAGGCCGTCGCGCAACCTCGACCCGGCTAGCAGCAGTACGAGATTGTTGACTACCGGCCACGGCAACCCGGGATACCTCAGGCGAATCTCTCGCGGCGCGGCATCCCGGCCCACGTCGACAATCACATCGATCGCGCCATCGACCGTTTCGTCCGGCGCAGGCTGCCACCGCCGGCCGGCCTTGCTCAGCGCGGCGCCGAGCCACGGCGCGATCCGCGACGGCGGCCTTGGTTCCGGCCGCGGCTGGATGGTCGGCAGCGTCTGCTCGTCGATCGGCTGCAGCAGTGCCGGGTGATCCCTACAGGCACGCTCGTCGGAGCGCCACCGGTGGCCCATGTGCGAGGCCGGCGGCACAAGACGAACCCGGGCCTGCCGCTCCCATTGCGCAGCCCGCCGTGCACCGAGCACCGCAACCGCCACAGCATCGAAAGTGCCGCGCCCCATGACCGCATCGAACGCGCCGGTCGCCGCCTCGTGCAGTGCGGTCGAATCCGCGCACGAATCGCCGCGCGTGACGATCCGCGCGATCGAGCATGACGCCGCCCACTGCCGCGCCGGATCCCCGGAGGCGAACGCTGCCGCCCAATCCATTTCCTTCGCCCGCGCCTGGAGTCCCGCGCTGGCATTGCCGTTGGTATCCATGGCCGGCAACGTCGCCGCGACCCGTTACCTGAACGCATCCCGAGCGCAACCTGGGTCGGACCGTAGGGCGCATCCTGGGAATTCTGAGGCGCATCCCGGCGCGTCGCAGGCCTGTGACCTGCGCATCCTGGAACGTCGACTTCAGGATGCGCCCTTCCATGGAAGTTTCGCGAAAAGTTGTCGATCGAGCAACGCCCCCTGCCTGCTGTCGGAGCATCAAGTGCGGCGCGGGTATCACCGGTGGTGATGAACAGACCGCAACCACCAAGTCGCGCAGTACCGTTTGATGCCCCCGAGTGGAAACCACCGGACAGGCGCTACGGGGCGCCGCGTCGTGATTCGCAGAATCAGCATCTATGACGGCTACCCACGCCACCCCTGCGAGGAACTCTGCACCACGATCCCCCATCAAGACAGGGTCAGCTGCCGGCTCGCCAACCGTTGCAGTACCCGGCCAGCCTCTGGAGATGCCTGCTACACCGAATGTGGTCTGCACGGCGGATGGCACGAGAAAAACCGAAGGGGCACGCGGACGTCATCGCTTCCGAATCGGCCTGATGTCTAGGTCGTGCCCGGCAGGGTCGGTCGACCGGAATCTATCGGCTGGCCCTCGTGAACTATGTCCAAGCCGGCGGGCCGCCGCTGGTAGGTCCGGCACCTCGAGCGCAAGCAGAACAATCGACATCCCAAACGTGGCCTTCGGGTCCTCGAGAAACCTCACAGCCCCACCCACCAGAAGTTCACGAGAGCCCACACGTTCGACAGAAACACCGAGGGCTCCGGAGTAGAAGCTCGCGATCGAACCCAGGTCGTTCACACGCAGCGTTAGTCCAATGAACCTTCCTTGCTCCGTGGTCCTCTCCATGGACTCGGGCTGAGCACCTTGCGGCGTCGCCTTGAACCCCGACAGTCGGATGCGATCCTCGACATCGACGATCGGCAACTTTGCCGACTGGTCGACGAATAGCGTCTGGCCATCGACCTCTAGGACCCACCGGTGCGCACGGGTGTTGCCACTCGAATCAAGCGCGAAGTTCCGGACCAGACGCCCTTGACGCATGTCCGGCAACTGCACTGGGCCTGTGATCTCGCCGACTTCGAGCTGGTGCTTGAACCGTCGAATGGAGTGATCGTTGACGAAGTCCTTCATCTCCAAGACAAGGCGTTCCTCGCCCAGTGCACGCGCGGTCAAGTCGTCAGCCATGCGCTCGATGTACTCACGGTCCTGGACCCGCACTCTCAGATCAGCCAACCAGTCAGGCCCATGCAATGCACCCATTAGCGCGCCCGTCATCGACGCCAGCGTGTCGGTGTCAGCGTTTTTCACGAACGCGGCCCTAAGGACTCCGCCCATGGGCCGTGGTGCGTTCCGCGATGCAAGGTAGATTGCAGCAGCGGCGGTGATGGTGCCGGAACCGTTAATTTTCTTATTGAAAACGCCGAGCCGCTCGAGCGTCCCGAGGTCGTCACCTCTCGTGCCGGCCCGTGCAGCATCCCCAATCAGCATTAGCATTTCAAGCATCTCTTGGATGGCGTAAGTCCAATTGCCCCTGAGGTCGCGACTTTCCTCAGCGGCAACGTGCATCCATTCAGGAGGAACACGCCTCAGGAGCGTCTCCGGCGACTGCCACGACTTGTCCGACACAACCCGAGCGGTAAGCTCACCAAATTCCAGGGTGCCTTCGGTGTTGACCAGTATGTGCAGAGCGACCGCGAAGGTCGCAGCCCCGACGAGGGCCCGCGGATGCCCGTGCGTCGCGATACCATCTTGGACGACGCAAGCGACGAGTTCCCGAGTTGAATGTGCGACGTGCACTATGGCGTGCGGAGCGATGCGCATAGCGACGCCGTTCCCACCGGCCCTGAAGTACGAATCGGTCGACTTCTGCGCCTTCTGCGTCGTCCCGATCGCCCACGGCCCCAGCCCGGTCGCCCACATGCGGCACGCACGCAACGTCGCACCGCCCGCACCCCGTGAGTACAGCGGGAATAGCGGAAGCTCCCGTCGAGTCAGTGCCGCAAACCAGTCTTCAGACTGAAGCGCGCGACCGGTGGCCAACATGAGCTGCGTGTCATCGCTGTAGCTGCCGGCCTGCACTGGGTCGATGTACTGTTGGTATCGACCACCGCCGTACCGCTGCCAGTCGCGGAAGTCCGGAGTGGCGTCGACGTATCGGTTCCGGTCTCCGCCGACGATGTTGGAGTTCTGTTCCTGGGGCCAGCCGAGCGCGTCACCGACCGCTGCTCCGAGGAAAATGCCTCGCGACCGCGTGCCGAGAGATCTAAGATTGGGCATTAGTTCTCCTCTCTGGCTCGAGTCCACAAGGTCTCTCCGACGGGCTGGCCCGACTGGATTGCGTTCGTCAGAGGCCCCTTGGTGAACATCATCTCTGACACCGTCCACGTGAATTGGTCGGGGTCCAGGCCGCCAGCCCGGAGCTGTGCGTGCCCATCTCCCGCGGCCTTACCGGTCGGCGTGACGATAGCGGTGATGTCCGACAAAGGAATCGGCCCAGGAATGAGCGCCTCGGCCTGCAGGTCGGTCGCAGCGAGCGGATCGTGTGCCAGTCCCCGCTGGTATCCGAGAGTAGTCGTGTCGGCGAAGCACCCTCTGAGGCCCTCGACGCCAGGCTTCAAGTGGGCGCCTGCATTCTTGGCGGCATTGCACTCACAGAACATCACGCCGTCGCGGGTCAAGATTTCAGCGTTGATGAGCAAGCACACCCAGTCCGGGAACCGGCGGAATCGCGGCTGCGTCCGTGCTTTTTCGAAGTAGAACGGGTTCGGGTAGGTGAACGTCACGCACGTCATCTCGGGATGGTCCTCGAACCGATACAGGTCGGTCGGGTCGAAGTACTCCGGGGAGTACTCGGCCAAGGCCTTGTTCGAGGTGATCTGACCGTCGGCCACGATGTGGTGCAAGTTCTTCGCCGGGGTGAAATGCACAACTCTCGTGAGCCCGATCTCGGCGATCTTCTCCGCGACCGTCATCGGCGCCGTGTTCGCGGTCACAGGAGTTCCTCGTGCTGCCAAAGTCCTTCGTCCACCGGCAGAAGCGGAGTGATGGCGCCGGAGTACGTGACCGTCAGCTCGGCCTTGGCGCGGGTGACCGCGACGTACAGAAGCTTCCCCTCGCGGGCGGCAGCGTCAGCGTTGCCATACGCATCGACGACCTGCTTGTTGGGCATGTCGACGTCGGTACAAAACGGCATCAGAACGACATCAAACTCAAGACCTTTCGCAGAATGGTACGTACCGTAATAGATGCCCGGAGTCGGGTCCCAAGGAGTATTTCCGTTTTTCGGGAGCACGTGCACCTTCTCCATTCCATGCACAGCCTTCGCAGCGTCAGACCAGGTCCGGGTCAAGATTCCAACGACGCTCGCGTCACCCTGGTCGACAGCGATGCGCTGGATCTCGGCGATCTCGGCGGAGTAGCTCTTGCACTCAACCAATGCTGGCCTCGTACCGCCGGCCGACGGTTCCTTCGGCTCAACCAGGTCTTGGGAGTCCGCGTCCATGTGCGGCATGCCGCTCATCGCGATTGCCACTCTGGCGATCTGGGCTGTGTTGCGGTAATTGTCCTGGAACCGTTCGACTGCGGTGATCTCGAGTCCACAGCTGCGGAACGAGAGGCCCTGGCCATAGATCTGCTGGTGGTAGTCGCCGAAGAAGCTGACAGTGCCGCCCGGCTGGACTGCTGCCTTCAGTGACCTGACTGCCTCGGGAGAAAGGTCCTGGCCTTCGTCGATGATGACGTGCCGGTAGTTGCGTGGTCTCGCGTCGCTCTTGAGCCCGTTGAGTACGGCAGTTGCGATGTCATTCCAGTCGTACGGGATGCCCGCGGCTGCGCGGGCCTTGAGGTACGCGGTGCGGACCTCCCACACGGCCTTACGACGCGACTCGCTCAGACCACGTCTGCGGCCGATGCGTTCGATGTCGAGATAGTGCTGGAGATCGACGATGCCCATGTCGGCTATCCAGGCGATCTCGTCTTCAAAGAACGTGGTGTCGAGGTCGAAGAAGGGGCTTGGTTTGTACGCCTTCCGGATCTCCCTGACGGCGCCGGCGACCATGCTGCGCAAATGGCCGTTCTGGAGAATGCCGTTCCGAGTGGGCATCTTGCCGATGCTGGCCAGGTAGCCCCGGGCGAACTTGGAGTAAGTCTCGACGTGGATGCTCTCGTTCGCGCCGGGTACGAGGTGCCGGAGGTACTGGGCGAGTGTGTTGTTGTAGGTGACGAACAGGACTGGGCCGAAGTTCGAGCAGTCTGGGTCAGCGAGATACCGGGCTCGAAGGACCGCCATGGTGCTCTTCCCAGTGCCAGCGCTGCCGAGCGCGACCATGTCGCTGTCGGATGCGAAGTAGATCGCGTCCGATTGGCGTCCTTTCGGCACGATCGTGCCGAGCCCGGGCCTGGGGCTGTCTGCATAGACCATGCGAGTCGCCTCCTGGTGCAATATATCGGACAGTCACCCGCTTCTCATTAAGCACAACGGCAAGCGCGAAAGGGATTCCAGGTTCAACCAGAAGGCTTCGGTAGGCGGTCCTGGCAGGCGAAACGCAGCCTGACCGATGGCATCGTTCTGCCAGTGCACCTCGTGGCCCAATACGCCACAGCAGAGGGCCAGCCCGCCGTTCGGACTCAACACTGGGGTGGTCACGGCGCCTACAGCCGCAACCGGGTCATCGTCGAAGGTGCTCGCGATCCGTCCGGCCATTGAACGGCCTGCGCACGACCTCACCGCGGCTAGCCGTTGGTGATTCCGTCCATACACTTGCGCAGTGACAGAATTCTTGAGCTGGTCGAACTCACGAGACGCCTTCGGCGTCCCGGCTAACATGCTCGGGTCCGTCCCAGAAGAGTTCTATGCAGTTGTCGGCCGGGTTGTGATGGTCTCGGCTATCGTCGAACTGCGCCTGTGGGATCTGGCTCAGGTGCTCGATCGCACGAAGCCGCAGCACGAATACGCAGGAAAGTCAGCACAGCAAATGATCAACTGCTGTGGGGAGTTACTCGCTGTGCCGGAGTTCGCAGATCTTCGCGATGAGGGCACCGCGCTCCTACGTCGAATTCAGACCGCGTTCAAGGATCGAAACACCGTGGTCCACAGCGCGTGGCCAAGCCCGACTTTGGAGACCGCATTTGCGTGGCGCCCGGTGACAGCAAACAAACGCCTACGGAGCGACCCCGACTTCACTCTGCATCTCGATACGGACGAAGCTTGGTTTCGCGACCTCATCCTGCGACTAGTGCGCCTTGTCGACGACCTAGGCAGATTCAGGGACCGGGTGCCGACTGCCGCCTCATGATGAACAGCGGCGTTCACGAGGTATCCGGCACGGCCCCTCCGCGCCGAAAACAATGCGGCTAGCGCTCCGCGCTTCGTGGGCGTCGTAGCCGCCGTCGATCGTGCATCTGCTCGTTGGCTTGCTCACTGGGTCTCGTCGACTCGGCCGAATCATTCTTCTCCAGGTTGCCGCAAGCGGATGGCGGGACACCGCTGGGCAGACTTCGGCTACTGTCGAAAAGAAGAGTCCGCAGGCGCAGTTCGCTGCGGAAGTACAGAGGCTGGCGCAGATTGCCTCGGCCGCGTTTCGTTTGCGCAAGCACGCCACAATCGCGACCACTTGGCGCGATGATTCGCCTCGTAACAGCGGCACCGATGTCGACTTCGCTGACGACGAGGAGATCTACGTGGGCATGATGCCGGGGACCAAGCGAGCGCGGGATACTCGGCGGGATCCGCGTGTTGCGGTGCATTGCCCGACCGTTGATCCGCCGGCAGACAATCCAGCGGACTGGCTCGGCGACGGAAAGAGCCCTGCCACGGCCGTCGAGGTCGAACCTGACCGGCTCAGGCTCGACATCCACAGCGCCACATTGACCGCCGTCGCGCCCGGTGGCGACGAGCTCGCCATAATAACGTGGCACGAGGGTAGGGGAACGACTGTCGTACGCCGCCGGTAGCAGCGAGGCCGGCGACGCCGATCGGCACGCGACCCGCGCCCGCAACTGGGGCGCATCCCGAGCGCATCCTGGGGCTTTCGACAGCGCATCCTGGCGCACGTTACCCTGTTGACCTGCGCATCCTTGCGTGGCAGTGTCGAAAATCCAGGATGCGCCCCTGGCAGGCGCGACCGATGTTGGATCGACCATGCAAGCCCTTCAGATCGCGGCGCGACGCGGTGCACACGTCGACGCACCGCATATGCCGCCACTGCTACCGTCGCCGTCATGATGATTCGGTGCACGGCTCGACTGCTGAAGATCGCCGGCAAACCGGACCCGGCCACGGTCGAGGTGCCGCCGGCCGATGACGACTGGTACGCGAACATCATGTGGCTCGAGGGCCGCAAGTGCCTGCATGCCACCCACGCGGCCACCCTGTTTGCGATCTACGCCCCCGGCGTCCGGGCGGATGACCTGCGTCCTCTCGGACCGTTTCTCGCCACCAGGGTTGCTGAGCAGCTCGCAGCCGAGAGACTACCCACCAACGCGCTGGGGGATCTCGACGGGCCACACGCCACGGTCGGGAAGACTGCGAGTCGGCAGATCCTGGGGTGCATGAACGATCAGGCGTTTGCAATCCGTTGGATCGTCGAGCAGGACGGGGGTCTTGCCCGCGCGGACCTCGGGGGGATCCACCGTCATCTGCAAAACAACATCGTCTCGGCCCGCATGTATCAGAGCCCGTTGGATCTCATCGCGGACCGGCTTGCGGGCGCTTGACCCGCCCCCGCCGCCCGTCCGCACCGGCTCGTCGACCCGGCCGCCGACAGTCGGGTCGACGGAGCCTCTCGGACCCAAGATGCGCCCATGCCGGGCGGCGCAAAAAAATCGTTCACACGACTGGCACCAAGGTGCCTTCTACCCCTGAATAAACTT